>JAABUY010000102.1_pt1 | contig 184723 bp, 124 predicted proteins | sample 5560271 | NCBI WGS metagenome assembly JAABUY01 (sample SAMN10711886, study PRJNA513374) | rock metagenome | isolation source: Antarctica rocks | place: Antarctica: Victoria Land, University Valley | reverse complement strand
TTATATAGTATTAGCTATTTAGGAAGTATTATATTACCTAATTATATTATTATAAATCCCTCTTTTATATCTTTCCTCCTTTATAATATCCTTTACCCTAATTATTAGCTTTATATAATCCTCTTTAGTAGCTATCTTCTATATATTTAATTCCTTTAACTTCTTAATCCTTTTTAATACTATTATATAGTTATTAGATATTTTTATATATAATAGCTTTTTATTATTATCTTAATCTTTTATATATTCTCTACTTACGATTAATTTAAGATTCTAGTTATAAGGACTTAATATTACTATAATATTATATTAGCTTATCTATCTAGTAATATATTTAGGTAATATAATTAGTAATAAATACTTATTATATATTAATAACCTATCTTACTATAATATCTTAAGTATATAAAGGTAGGAGGAGTTATAAAGAAGATTTTAAGGGGTAATTCCGCTTATAATTACGCCTATAATTACGCGGAATATTCCGCTTAATATTACTTTACCTTATATTAAAACTTTTAAACCTTATATTCCTTCTTTTATCTACTATTATATATATTTAATAACTTTAATAATAGCTTATACTAAGTAGACTAGTAATATTATTTTATAATATATTTCTTACTCTATATACTAATAGGTAGATAGTATAATTAGGTAATAAAATACTAAAATTACTAGGTAGAGGGGGTAAACCCTTATAAGGTAGGGGAGTAAATAAGCTATTATATAGGAAGGGAAAGGTAATATAAATAGGTAATATATTATAATATAATTAGCTAATCCTTTATAATTAATAGTATTAAAACTAATAATATAAAGATAAAAGTATAAGGTTAACTTAGGTCTCAAAGCTTTAAGGGAGATAAGATAATATTAAAAGTCTATTAATAACCTTATCTTAAAGCTACTATTTAGTTATATTATAAGGGAGGTTATAGCGGATATTATAAGAGTTAGTATAAACTTATATTAAATCTAAAGTTTAGCTTTAAAAGTATTATAAGATATTATAAAAGTATTTATAATATCTTTTCTCTTAAGTAAGTATATTACTATTTTATATTACTATTTAATCCTTATAATAATTACTTATTAATATATCTTATAATATAAATTTAAATCTACTTTATATCTATACTAAATATATTACTATTATATAAAGGGATCTAAAGCTTATAAAGGAATTAATAGGGAGCTTTAACATTATATTATTTAGTACTTAAAGGTAGTAATAGTTTTATAATATTAGGAGTAGAGGGTTAGTCTAGGATAGTACGGCGCTCCTAATATTATAGTACTCCTAGTATTACGGCGCTCCTAGTATTATAACACTCTTAGTATTATAATACTCTTAGTAAGATAAAGAATTATATTACCTTCTTATATTACCTTTATATATATATATATAAAAATTAAACCTACTCTTTAAATATACTACTTAATTATTAAATAACTTTAAAATAATAACTATTAATCTATTTATCTTAAGATATCTACTAATTTTAACTTAAAAGGATCTTTACCTTTATTAATACTTTAATTTATATCTTTATCCCTTTAAAGAATATCCTAGGGTTTAGTAATAGCTTCTTTAGGGTCTAAACCTATAATATAATTATAATACTTTAGAAGTATTACTTATTCTATAAACTCTAGTTCTAATTATACGCGATCTTATAAATATACTCTTTAAGTAAGATTAAAGACTCTCTTAATACTTATAAATAATATTAGGTATAAAAGGATATCCTTAGCTATTTATATTAGATTTAGATAAGTTAAAGTATTATCCTTCTAGTACTCCTATATAAGAATATCCTCTAATAGACTTTTAAAATAAAAGTATTAAATAGCTTCGCTTTATAATAAAGACCTATAATTTAGATATTAAAGTAGACTTCTCCTTACTCTTATTAAAGGCTATTACTAGTTAATATAAATATAAATATATTACTATATTATATTACCTTATTAATATTCTATATATCTTATATATTAATCCTTCTAATAACTAATAATATCTTATAATACTTATAAAAGTAGTTAGTAAATTTATTCTTATATATCTCTTTATAAGAGGTTAAAGTATTATTATTATTTAACTCCTCTTATTTATCCTAAGTTTTATATAGACTTAATTTTATAAAAGGGTCTAGAATATTAATAAGGTTATATATTTATCTACCTTTACCTTCTATTTTAGAATAATACTTAGTAAGTTTTATTAAAGCTACTTTATAAGTATTAATAATACTTACTCTACTAAATATCCTACTATTATATATTATTATTTTAGTATAATTAAAATTCTTAAAAAGGGTATTATATAATTAGAACCTTAAATATATACTTATATTTATTATTTAAGAAACTATTAAAGTAAGTTAATAGATAGGATTTAATATATTTTTAAGTAGTAAGATAATTAACTACTTATATCTACTAAGGCTAATCTTATTAATTTTTAGATTAATTATATTTTTATCTACCTAAGAATTAATAAATTTATATAGCTAATATATATAATAAAGTATTAGGTAGATAGAATTCTAATAAATATAAATATCTTATATAAGTTTTCTAGGTCTTTTAATAGAGCTTTTTTATAACTATTAAAAATTAAGCTTTTATTAAGGAGATAAGTTAATAGTTATTATAAGAGCGCGGATCTATTATAAATATTAGTAAGTATATTACTTATATATATTACCTCTATTATATTATACCTTCTTAATAATAGTAGATAGACTTATATTTACTTAGATATCTTTAACTTAAGTATCCTCTAATAATACTATTATATTATTTAAGGCTTCTAAATCTAGGGCTTTAATAAAGTCTTATATTATAAGATTAAAGATATAAGCTATATAAGGAATAGAGTTTTATAGTTTATCCTATTAGATATTACGCTAAGTAAGAGATTTCTCTAGTTTATCATTTAATATTCTATTATTACTAGTATTATTAGTAATAACCCTAAAAAGTTTATCTTTAATTTTATAAATAGCTAATATCTTTATTAGTTCAGTTATAAATAAATACGTAGAATAATAGATATTAAGTAGTATAAAAGTAATAAGATATTCCTAATATTGAAAATTAGTATTAACCTAGTAGACTAATACTCTAAGATAGGTAACCTTTTAGGGACTAGACTAAGTATCTAATATAATAGAAATATATTAGGGATACTCTAGATCTACTTTAATTTTTATATATATTCCTTTAAAATCTAAAAAGATTATACTTTATAATTTAGTATAATAGATTAGGGTTAAATCTAGATAGGCTATTAATAATAGTTATTAAAACTCTAGTTAATTAATAGTATAGAAAGACTAATTTAAGGTAAGAAAGTATTTATATAATTATTTATTCTACTTCTCTTAAGAAAAGTTAGTAGAAAATCTAGTAGTACTTTTCTTTTAATATTATCCTAAAGAATTAGTTTTATATTACTATTTTATATTACTATAAATAACTTACCTAAGTTAAAGAAAGTTCTATTTATAATAATAGATTTAGCCGCTTTTATAAATAGTATTTACTTATCTAAATATATTTCTTTATATTAGATATACTTAAATTACTAGTTACTATTAAGTAGTCTAGAAGTTTTTTATACTTCTTATATATAATCTTTAGTAATCCTTCTACTATTAAAGCTAATTAGATAAAGTTATCCTAGATATTAATTTATTTACCTAATATAGCTTTCTTAAATTAAAGGGGATCTTTAACTTTAGTATTAGACTTTAATTTAATACTTTTACTAATAGTAGTTTACCCCTATTATACTTTAAATTAGACTTTAGAGGCTGAATTCTATTTAATATATTTATTATTCCTCGCTAGTACTAATTCTAGGAATTCTTTTCTAATAGACTAAATAGCGTTTTAAAGAAGCTCTTTCTTCTAATAAAAGGATTTATTTAATATACTCTAACTAACCTAACTTATAAATTAGCTAGGATAAATACTACTTAATTATAAGGACTAGTTAGGAATATAGTACTACTATTAACGTAGCGTCTATAGTACGTAGTAGTACTACGCTACCCCTTTACCTATAGTATATAGAGGAGGGAATTCCCCTTAAAGGGAAGGGTAGTAATTAGTCTTACTATTAATAGAAATAGAGAGTTCTATATATATATATATACTATTTATAATACTTAATAGCTATACTATTATATAGTACCCTTATATTCTAATTACTCTACCCTATTTAGGGGTAGTAGCCCGATTATTAGTAAGATAAGTAGAGAAGGGTTATTATAAATATAAGGTAAAAAGGTTAGTTAACTAATATAAATAACCCGCTTAAATATAAGGGATTAAGCTTATAAAGAAAGTAAGTCTTAAGAATTAATTAATAAATTAATAATAGATATATTATAATTATAACTAACTATTTAGGAGTAGCTACTAGGTATATAAACCTAGTCCCTATTACTTAAAACCTAAGAAGTACTATTATAAAGGATATAAGAACTTAAAGAAGAAGTCTCTAAGAGGTAGTAAATATAAGATCTATAATAATATTTATAAGAGTTAGAGTAGGAAATATATATTAATAATATTACTTAAGTAGGTTATTAATATTACCTATTATTAATAGAAGAATTAGAATTAAAGCGTCCTTAATATAAAACTTATATTCTTAGGCCGTAGGACTTATATATATATAATAGGAAGTTAGTATAAGAATATTAAAAATAGTTTAATAATATAGTTAATATAATTAAAATAAGTATAACCTATTTTTTTAATAACTTTATAAAAATCTAATACGCGTTATAATATATAGCCTTAGACCCTAAGGTTATATAATATAAGTATATAAAGGATATATTAAAGGATAAATAGTCCTAGGAATACTTTAATAATTTCTTAATAAATTAAATAAAAGATCCTTAAAATTAATATCTAATAACTAATAAGTACTACTTAAAAGTTAAGTAAAAGGAATATTAAAAGATTATAAACTTTATAAATTACCTTATTAAATTAGAAAGATAACTTAAGTTATTAATAAAGTATATAAGGATCTTTATAATTAACTTATAATATAACTTAATATCCTAGAGATAAAGGATACTCTTATTATATTAGTAACCTAATTAAAGCCTTATATAATACTATTTATATATAAAGATTAAAGGGATAATACTCCTACTAAGGGTTAATATCCTTAAAGAGGAAGAGGAAATTTTTAAGGATAAAGAGATAATAGCTTATATATAAAGTAAGAAGGGTAGGGTAATATTAAGGTATTATTATATCTTCCTTAAAGGCCTAAGCCTAACTTCTCTATTATTAAGTATTATAATTATTAAAAGAAGGGATATATAATTAAGGATTACTAGAGTATAAAATTAATAGTTATAAGTATTATAATTAATAAGCTTATAACTAATAAGATATCTAATAATAAGCTAGCTAAGAGAAGCTTAAATTTAAAAAACCCCTAAGTATTATAATTATATTTACTATTATAATATAAGAGAAAAAGTAGATATAATAACTTATTATTATAATATAAATAGAGCTTAAGAGCTTATAAAGAGAATTTATTATATTAATTAACTTTAAAGTAGATATTAATTATATTAATATATACTTAATAAAGGAGTAAGATTAAGAAATAGACCTAAGCTCTAATAATACTTTATATAATAGAGTTAAGAACTTAATATTATTACTAGGTTCTTATATAAGAGAAATTAAACTTAGTAATTTTAATAATATTATATAATATTATAAGGGCGCCTTTTATATAATAATAAACCTTAATTATAACTTCTACCTTAAGTATTTATAATTAAAAGAATAAAATCCCTAAGTAGATTAACTTATATAAAACTGGTAATTCCTTATTAAAAAAAGTAATATTAAGGAGTACTTTAATATTATTAAAGCCTTAGAGGAGTAGCTTAATAATATTATATTTATTATAATATACTTAAGAGTAGGTAATAAAAGCCTACTACTTAAAGTTAAGCTCCCTTTAAAATTTTAAGAATTTTAAAATATCTTCTTAATTAAGAATATTAGGGCGTTACTAGATTATATATATTATAATTATATAATTAATATAAAGGAGAATAAAGAATCTCCCTTTAATCTACTTTATAATTTATTAAAGAAAGAGTAACGCGTATTAAAAGAGTACTTTAAATAAACTTTAAAAAAGGGATAGATTTATTATTTTATAAGTTTAATAGGTATATTAATTCTTTTTATATTAAAAAAGGATAGAATATTATATTTGTATATTAATTATAAGGCGCTTAATAAAATTATAATTAAAAACTACTATTTACTTCTATTAATTAATAAAATATTAATAAGATTAATTAATATTAAATATTTAATTAAGTTAGATCTTAAAGATATATATTATTACTTATAAATAAGAAAGAGTAATAAATAGAAGATTATATTTTATATAAGGTATAACTATTTTAAATATATAATTATATCTTTTAAATTTATTAACATACCTACCTTATTTTAAGTATATATTAATAAAGCCTTAGTAGGACTACTTAATATTATATATATTATTTATCTAAATAATATTCTTATCTACTCTTAAAATAAAAAGTCTTATATTAGAGTTATAAAGGTAGTATTATAATATCTTTATAAATTTAAACTTTATATTAACTTAAAGAAATATAAATTTATAATAGTAGAAGTAGAATTCCTTAACTTTATTATTAATTATAATAGTATATATATAAATTTATATAAAGTAGATATTATAATAAAATAGCTAGAACCTAGGAGTATTAAAGATATTTAAATCTTTTTAAGATTTATTAATTTCTACTATTATTTTATTAAGTACTATTCCTTTATAACCGCGGCGTTAATAGACTATCTAAAAAATAATTATTTATATATTAAAAATAGAAAGTTAATATTAAATAATATTATAAGAGCGGTATTTAAGTAGCTAAAGTAACTCTTTTAAAAGGTACTATTACTTATATATTTTAACCTTATAAGAGAAATCTAACTAGAGATTAATACTTTAATTCTAGCTATTATAATTATTTTATTATAAAAGTTCTTAATTAATATTAAAGGGGTAGAAGTAGAATAATATCCTATTACCTTCTACTCTTATAAGTTATATTTAGTAGAAATTAGATATAAGACTTATAACTAGGAATTACTTATAATAGTTAAGGTATTCTAGATATAAAGGTACTTCTTAAAAGGTAGCTTATACCTAATTATAATAATTATTAATTATAATAACTTAAAGTATTTCTAGATAATATTATTATTAATAAGGAGATAAATATATTAGGTAATAAAGCTTATAATATATAACTTTAAGATATACTATTATATAAGTATTAAGAACCTAGTTAATATCCTATTAAAGTAACTAGATTATATATTAATAATAGATAAAAAAGATACTTATCTATTAATATTATAAAATAAGTTAAAGAATATTAGGTATATTCCTTTTAATAAGTATTATATATATAGTATTTATAAAAGTTTATAAGATAATAAAGCTTATAATTATAAATAGTATAAAAGGTTAAAGATAGGGCTTAAAAAGCCTTATACCCTAAAAATAGGGGAGAGTAATATACTCTTAGGGATATAAAGTAGTATAAGTAATAGCTTAAACCCTATTATAAGATAGTTTAATATTAATTAAATAATACTTAAAAGGTATATTATAACTATATTAATAATAGAGTATATATAAAATAAGTATAATAACTTAATATTAGAGATACTCTAATATCTTTAAGAGGGAGATAAGGATATTTATAATAAGAAATAACTATTAAAGTCTTAGGGCTATAAAAAGGCTATTAATATATCTCTATTAATAGATAAAATAAGGGTCCTTTATAAGGGTAATATAGTTTTTATACCTAATAATAAAGTAATTAGATAAGAAATCTTAAAGCTTTATTATAATAACCTTTATACTAGCTACTACTTATAGAAGTATATATAAGAGCTTATTAAGTAGAAGTTTTATTAAAAATTAATAAGATAAGATATTTATAATTATATATAAGAATACTTAACCTATTAATTAATAAAGCTATATAGATATACTATTTATAATATACTATTATTATTACTAATACTTATAAGACCTTTTTAGGAAATTATAATAGATTTTATTATAAATCTCCCTTTAAGTAAATAGAAGGGTAGTATTTATAATATAATCTTAGTAATTATAAACTATTATATTAAGGTAGCTAGGTATTTATTTATTATAAAGATAGTTAATATTATTAGTATTATTAATCTATTATATTATAAAATCTTTTTAAGGTTTAATTAGCTAGAGGGTATTATTAGTAATTAAGGGATAGTATTTATAAGTAGCTTCTAGGTAGCTATATATTATTATATTAATATAAAAAGAAAGCTTAATATTACTTTCTACCTTTAAATAGATAATTAAATAGAGAGATAGAATAGTATATTTAAATAGTATTTATACTACTATTCTACCTAGAGATAAGATAACTAGATAGAGTTACTTTATCTAGTAGAATTTATATATAATTATATAAAGTATATTAATACTAGGTTACCTCTATATAAGGCGCTTTATAACTATTTACCTAAGCTAGATATAAAGCTTTTAGAGCTACTATTAAGAGAAGTCTTATTAATATAAAAAGGGTTAAATTACTTTAAAAATAAAGGGAAGGTTTAAAGTAGTACTTATATTAAGTATAAGCTATATAAGTAGAGTATATAAATAAATAATAAAAGTAAAGATAACATAATATAAGTAATTATATCTTATTAAATATAAAGTATATTAAATTAATATAAATAATTAAGAAATAATTATAATATTATTTAAGGCCTTTTAAGGTCGTTAATTATATTAGTAATTAAGTATATAAGTTATAATTACTTAATACCTTTTATATATATAATATCTTTTATATCTTATTTATAAAGTTATATTAAGGTAATAATAAGAGTATTATAAAAGTTATATAAATAGAGCTTATAAATAATAAAGATAAATAGGAAGTTAAAGCTATTCTTAATTATAAAATCTCTTATAATAAACCTTAATATTTAGTAAAGTAGAAGGGTTAATCTTATAATTATAATTAATAGTTATATAAGTAGGACTTAGTTAATATACTAAATATATTAGAAAGATTTAAGTAGGATTACCCTAAGGTATAAAGTTTATATATATAAGAGGGGAAATAATTTCTATTATTAATAATAAAAAAGAAAAGATACCTAATATAACTAGACTATTAAGGGTATTATAAGAGAGGGCTATTATATTATACTAGTAGTAATATTAGGCCTATTATTATTACTACTATTAATAATAGAAGTATCCTCTTTATTATCCTCTTCTTTATCCTTTATAATAGGAGGGAGGCGCTCTTATAATATATTAGTAAGGCTTTAAAAGTACTTTAAAAGGGGAGATAAAGTAATATATATATATTAATAAAGGATATTAAGAATACCCTCTAGGGTATTTATAATATAGATAGTAATAGCTAGGTTAACCCTAGTAGGAGCTATAGTAGTTATAAGGGTAGAGGAGGTATAGTAAAGGTAGTAATAATACTATTAAATAAGCCTATTAAAGGTTTACTAGAATCTAGTAAGTTAAAGGAGGTTAAAGCTAGTATTTAAAGTAGTTATAATATTTAAGGATTAAAGAAGGCGCGTATAAACGCGGTAAGTATAAGTATAAATCTCTTATTAATATTTAATATTAAGATCTTTATAATAACTATATCTAATAGAGCTAGGGGAGGCGTATATATAAGTTATACTATTAAAGGGGTAAGTAAAGCCTTAATTAAAAATATTAGACTTATAACTCTTTAAATTAAAATATAGTATAATAAAGGTATACTATATAAGATGATATAAGAATAGGCTAAGAGCGGCTTAATAGGGGGGGTTATATATTATTATAAGTAGAGGGGGTAGTAGTAGTCTTCTTTTAATTAATAATAAGGGTAAGTTTATTATTAAGGATTACTTATAAAATAACTATTAAAAGTATAAGGAGGTATAGTAAGGCGTAGAGGGGGTAATAATATAAATAAGACTTAAAAAGGACTTAATATAATTAATAAAAAATAAAAAGATATTATAATTAAAAGAATAATATTAAAGTTATATAAAGAAGGTACGCCTTAAGTACTTAGTAAACTCTTAATAATAATAACTTCCTATTTACTTTAAAATACTAAGACTTCTAACTACTTTTATAATAAATTAATAAAGGATAATAGGAAGTATAATAGGAATATATTATAATAAAGGATTATATATAAGAGTAGTATTTATAATTATTATAATTTAATAAAACTATAGATTCCTTAAAGCTTAACTTAAAGGGTCTTATAATTAATTATATTATTATACTCTTATTAGAGGTATATTTTATTATTAAAGGAGTATCTTTTATAGATTATAACCTTTTATACTCTTAAAGCCTAAGAGCCTAGATAGGGAGATAATTATAAGGATTAGTTAAGAATATAGTACTACTATTAACGTGGTATTTATAATATATAGTAGTACTACGCTACCCCTTTACCTATAATATATAGAGGAGGGAATTCCTCTTAAAGGGAAGGGTAGTAATTAGTCTTACTATTAATAAGAATAGAGAGTTCTATATATATACGTACCGTTTATAGTACTTAATAGCTACGTTATTACGTAGTACCCTTATATTAATATAGAATTAAGTATAATAAGATTATCTAACTCTAATTTAATATCTTTATTACTAGGTTTTATAAGAGTTAATATAGTATAAGCCTTATATATATAATAAGGTAGGAGTAATATAAACTAGTAATATAAATATTTATTATAATAAGGAGAATAGATAAAGGATACTAGGAAGATAAAGTTATAAGTATAATAATTATTCTAAAGATATATTATAAGGAGACTATTTTAGTTCCTTCTACTATTTTATTAGGGGCTTAGCGTCTTAGTAATACCTTAGTAATTTAAGTTAGGTTAACCTAACTTACTAAGGTATTAAGGCCTTAGCGAGTTAGTACTAATAGCTAGTACTAAGTATTTCAGTTGGTACTAAGACCCTAACCTAAGTATTTAGTCGGTACTAAATCTTAGTACTAAATCCTAACTCGACGGTTAGTCTATATAAACCCTACTAATAATATATAATAATATTACTACCTAGCTATACTAGTTATAATTAAAGGATATAATAAGGAGGAATAGAAGATTAAAAAGTTAATTAATAAGAGATAGATATACTATAGCTATAAATAGACTAACTAGTTTTTAGTACTTAGGGGTTAATTTAGTATTAACTTGAATTACTAAACTACTTATAACTAGCTTATACCTTATATAGGTTTAGTATTATATAACTTTATAAATTTAATTCTAAATTTAATTCCTCGCAGTTAGTCTAGTTATAAATAGGCTATTAAATACCTTATTAAGTAGAAGAATTATAGCTTTAAGAAAGACTACTAGATATTAGAAAGGGAGTTCATAAGAAATACTATTAATATAATAATAGTATTTAATAATACTAATAGTAATTAACTAGGTATATTATAAAAGGTCTTATTTAAGGCCCTTTACTTATATTTTACTATTACTATTAAGATAATAGTATTATTTATTACTATATAGCTAATAGCTTATAATATAGAGAATAAAAGCCTTTTATAAGTATATCTTAGGCTTATAAGAAGCTTCTCTTCTCTATAACCTTTACTACTTTACTATATTACTAATTATAGTTATAATAATATAAATATAAATATAAATATAAATATAAATATAAATATAAATATAAATATAAATATAAATATAAATATAAATATAAATATAAATATAAATATAAATATAAATATAAATATAAATATAAATATAAATAAATTAAGTAATTAATATAAAACTAATAAAGTACTTACTTACTTAGTAATTATAAAAGCTTTTTAGAGATATAACTAGTCTTATAAATACTTCTTCTCTACTATTTATTAATTAATCTATATAAACTAATAGAGTCTCTATTAATAATAAGCTAAGTAGAGGATAAGAGAAGGACTAGTACTAAAGAATTTAGTAAGTACTTATTAGTAGATATTAATTATAATAGGCTAGTATATAATCTAGTATTATCTAATAAGAAGTAGTATCTAATAGTAAAGATATATATTACTACTATTTATTAAGTATTATAACCAATTTATTATATAATTAAAAGATATCTAGCTATTTATAAAGTATTAAGAGTAGCTAAGTATATTACTAAGGATTATTCCTTAGTACCTCTTTATAAAAGCCTTCTATAAAATCTTCTTACTATAATAGAATATAGCTAATTTAGGACCCTGAGCTTATCGCAGCTTATCGGTTGGTCTATAAGTGCCCCAGATTCCTTTCCTGGACTAGCGCGAATATCAGAACTCTGACATTTCTTCGCATTCTACCCACGTATGCACCCACCCTTAATGATATTTTCTACTTAAATAAAGTTATGTAACATATCTACAGCTATTTAAAACTTCAAAAATCATGAAAATCGGTGTAGTGGTTTAAAAGATAGTCATTAATTAATTTACCTACTAAATTCCATGCGCCAACGGCTAGAATAATTGGATCAACAACAAAAATCCTGTCATTGTTTATAAATTACCTATTCTACCACCTTACCTACTAACGTATCTGATATCGGTTGGAAGAGGGGGTGATATCTGTCTCATTGCCAGGTATGTAACGCTGTCAGAATGATCCATATCGGTGCATTGCTGCATTAGCTAATGCTGTCGCATTTACAGGCCAAAAACCCTACTATTCACCTCACCTACCAACGTGTCTGATATCGGCCTCAATAGGGGGAAATATCCGTCTCATTATCAGGTAGGCAACGCTGTCAGAATGATCCATATCGGTGCATTGCTGCATTAGCTAATGCTGTCGCATTCACAGGCCAAAAACCCCACTATTCACGTCACCTACCAACGTGTCTGATATCGGTCTGAATAGGGGGAAATCGTCTCATTGCCAGGTATGGAACGCTGTCAGAATGGGTGCATGCATATGATTTAGCTAATGCTGTCGCATGCACAGGCCGCCTACCTACCTACCTACCTACCTACCTACCAACGTGTCTGATATGCTTCCTGCTATCCACCCCACCTACTAACGTGTCTGATATCGGTCTGAATGGGGGGAAATATCCGTCTCATTGCCAGGTATGCAACGCTGTCAGAATAATCCATATCGGTCGATTGGTGCATGCATATGATATAGCTAATGCTGTCGCATTCACAGGCCGCCTACCTACCTACCTACCTACCTACCAACGTGTCTGATATGCTTCCTGCTATCCACCCCACCTACCAACGTGTCTGATATCGGTCTGAATAGGGGGAAATATCCGTGTTATTGATAGCCTACTATGTCTGATATGCTCCCTACTATTCACCCCACCTACTAACGTGTCTGATATGCTCCCCGCTATTCACGTCACCTACTAAACGCCAGGTAGTAGGGGTGATTTTCCGACGTAACAATCTTGAATTTTTACAGGCATTTTCTAGTATAATATAATATTCCTACTTACTTAAATCCTATCTTAGCCTTCTAATTACTTATTACTTATTTAAGAGTTATATTATATAGTAGATATAAGTTTTTATGTAAAAATCTAGATGCCTACGGGTATTCTCAAGTCCTCTAGTATAATATACTAGTATATAATTCGCTATTACGAAGTTATCTATCCTAGAAGCATCCTTCTAGGATCCTCGATGTACTCTTTAACCTACATTGAGGTATTAGTTTTAGGCTCTGAATATCAAGATGGAAGGAATACCTTGACAAGGAAAACTACAGCTTCTCGTCCATCAAGCAGTCGGTGATCATAGGTAAGCGCAAGATACATCATCTGTTGATTTTATTAGCCGACTTATCTTGCTGGTTCAATGGGAACATTCACACACAGGGCGAATTTCAACCTTGCCATCAATAGCTACAGGCTTCTCCTTTATGGCGTGCAATCCCATGACAGCTGGACAAACATTGTTAGTGCATGCGATGTTCTCCATGATCCATGAAGCGTCGTACCGGTTTGGGGGAGATTGATGATGGGTGTTCCCATCAGCGATCCAAAGACACCGCCCTACAGTCTGATTAGAGCGAGCCTTGCATGGCCGGCAAGGTATTTCCTTACATTACTTATAGTGAATGTCCCACCAGCCATATCCTCGATGGTTAGCTTATTTTCACGGGCCTATCGAGAATGATCAGCGACATAGCGATAGACGTTGCAACCAACTTACCTTTTTACCCAGATCGGCAATTCCTCTTTCAATTCCAATCAGGTCTAGGGTTTCCGCGTTGCGAACCACGGGGGTGACGAGACCCTTCTCTGTAGCAACAGCCACGCTGATGTCAACGTAGTCCCGGTACACGATTGTATCCCCTCCGCCTGCACCTTCAATGGATGCATTCACAGCAGGTATATCCCTCATTGCGAGGATAGAGGCGCGTGAAAATGCACTCATGAACCCTAACTTGACGCCTGTCTTCTTAAGCACCTCATCTTTATACAAGTTCCGGAATTGCATGAGATTCGACATGTCGACCTCATTAAATGTTGTAAGAGATGCTGCCGTGTTCTGGGACTGCTTTAGACGTTCGGAAATACGTAGGCGCATGCGATTCATTTTCACCTGTCAGTTACATCAGTAATAGATCTAGAGCAGAGCTCCTCGCAGTATACCCGACGCTCCTCCCGATTTCCCAAAGGAGCAGCTTCCTTTAGATTTGGCTCCTGCTTCTTTGATTCCTGGGGTCCTCGGGGCCGCTCCTTCTGCTCAGATGGTTTGATTTGTTGGGGACTAGATTCGCTCTCGTGCTTTGAAGCATCTGGCTTTTTTTCAAGAGATGGTGGTGCGAAATCTTGCTTGAGTTTGCCCTTGTCCGTGTTGGGCTTCGGATCAGAGGCAGTGGATTGCTCCTCGGATGCTGGTGCTTTCGGTTCAGAACCCCCCCTTTGTTTCTCGCCACCATCCGCAGGGCCACCGAGCTCTAGCTTGAGGAGATCTTGCCCAACTGTGACAGTGTCCTCCTCATTAGCTAGGAATTCTTTGATGGTGCCTGCTTCCGGAGCATTGACTGCGACGTCGATCTAGGCAAAGCACGTGTTTTAGCGGACTTGAATTGTACTCGCTTGGGAAATCCCGTACCTTGTCCGTTTCTATTGTTGCAATTTCTTCATCTTGCTCCACATAGTCTCCAATCTCTGTAGATACTTAGCGCATAACCGCCGTCAGTGTGAGTAAGCCCGGCATACGAACGTTTCGACCATTGCTTCAACGTGCCTTCCGATATAGATTCTGCCATTTCGGGAACCTGAACAACCTTGTCCGCTACCTTCATTTTAGCTGTGGCATTCCTCGTAAAGCGGCATGGAACTGACCGTATAGTCGACTTCGAGTAAATGACAGTGATCTCCTCCCTATAGAAAGCCTAGTAGACTGTAAGCAACCTACTAATTAGACGCAATGCCCTTTGGAAATACCTTGGACCTAATGCAGAAGGAAGAGAAGGTCTAGGCTGAATCTTTATGTGATGACTGCATGAAACAGGTTCCATTACAAGGCGACCCATCGCAAGCCTTGCATTACTGCCCAAAGATAAATGCCTCTGGAATGGCGAGGAGGAGGAGGGGAGGCACCGTTTCAGACATAGGCTGCTTGACATGCTGTGACGGAGAGGCCGCGAAGGGCAACACGGTTTAGATGACGGTAGACGATTTGATAGTCTTCAAGGCCACATGGACGCTCAATGGCTCATGGCCGTTGGTGAAAGGTGAAGTTGGCGGAAGGGCCTTTCCAAACATGAGCTCCAAAAGCGCCAGCCGAGGAAGCCGCCCTCCACTTGTTCCCGCCGTGCCGCCCAACGAAAGAAGTAATTAGAATACATGGCAGCAAATCACAGTCGCACGTAACGTAGGAAGCTGTCAGTCTACACGTTGTCTTTTCCGCTTCTTATGAGAGGCCCGACCAATGATTTATAACCATTTCAGACCCGCGAAGGCCAATTGATTATGGCGAATAAACAAGCAGTGTGGTAGGTATATAGGTCCCTCATGTGTTCATGTACTATATCTGCTGACCGACGATTAGCTCCCTCTACCGTCGAAGTCTCAAACTCGCCCTAGATTGGGCGGTCCACCGTTACATCTGGCGCGGCCAAGCCCAGTATATTCGATCACTTTTCGAAGCCAAAAAAGATGTAGCCGAGCCCCGGCAGCAGCGTGTAAGTCGATCAGACATGAAAACTTCGGACGAGGCAGGGGTTCTGATGGCCGCAACAGGTACTTATGCAGGAGGCAGAAGCACTACTAGAGAGGTGGAAGCATCCTGACCCTTATCGACCACCTACGGCCCCTGGAGGTGCGAGTTCTCCTGATAGTGGTCATGAACGGTAAAGCTTACAAGTTGTCACAGGTTCAAAATATGAGAGAAATATGCCTCCTCCAATACTCGACCGTTTGTGCGCTACCCCATCATGTGAGCACATTGGCTCACACCTTCTAGCTCCTCCTCACATGACACTATGAGGGTATCACACTGGATATTGACCGACTAATTATGGCTGTCATTGTATGACTTGTGCATTGAACGTAAAACATCGAGCTGCCGGAATGCAGATAGTTGTGAAAGTATGGATACCTTCAACTGGTCGAATGTTGTACTATGTGCTCAGTGACTGAATTCGCAGTCGCGCACCAATTTTCACTCGTTGCCACGTTCATAGTTGACAAGCCAATTGACCAACAGGTATGGTCCTGTCAAGCACGAACGCTCTTTGAAATAAACAATTTTCAGTCCTTGAACAATATGATTGTAGAAATTACCATTGTTTGAGCATTGAGGAAAATAGGACACAGTCACTCCATAATGAGGTGAATAGACCGGGTGTAATCAGATTGATTTTCTACTGCTTAGTATCATGTCGCTGCCGTGGACATAATGTACATCCCTAGATCTCAAAGCCATGCACCGTGGCTTGACCAAACCCCATCATCGCGTGAAGTAAGAAAAGTGAACCCATGAACCCCCACGCTAAATCACTGAACCACTCTATAGCTCTTGAGATGGTCCCTTACCGCCTTTAGTTGTCTTCTTGGGTAGAAGATCTGGAGTACAATCAGTAATGCCACTGCATGATGAAACAGACGGAGCTCACTTTGGTGAATATTAGGGAGGACACCGCCTTGGGCGATAGTGACATGGCCAAGGAGCTTATTGAGCTCCTCGTCGTTACGAATGGCGAGCTGAAGATGACGAGGAATGATACGGGTCTTCTTATTGTCACGGGCGGCGTTACCGGCCAACTCGAGGATCTCGGCGGCTAGGTATTCGAGGACAGCAGCAAGGTAGACAGGAGCACCTGAGACCAGAAAATTAATATAGAGACGCGTTGGAAGCGGGAATTCTGGAGCTCACCAGCACCGACACGCTGCGCATAGTTGCCTTTCCTCAAAAGGCGGTGGACACGGCCAACTGGAAATGCAAGACCGGCTTTGGATGAGCGACTGACAGATAGATTTTCAGTAAACGCAGAGGGAAGAGACACTCCGCATCAAGTGTTGGACGTTGAGGTAGTATTGCTTCTGGTTTGAAGGCGTCCCACCAAAGCACAGAAACAAAACTTACGACTGGGCGGTTTTGCTGCCGCTGGCCTTGCCTCCAGATTTACCTCCAGTCATTTTTGTGAGAATTGGTGATGGAACGTGTAATTCGAGATTTAATTATGGATGAAGTTGTGATTGAAGTGATCGATGAGTGTGGCGTGAGTGCTGTATGTGGTGACAGATGAATGAAGAAATTGTTTCGCAAAGGCAGAGTGGTTTTATATAGTGCCAGCGCAAGTGGGTTGATGTGATGGGGGAAATGTCTGATTAGTCATGCAGGAAAAGTAGCCGAGGTACAGCGTAATCTGTTAGGTGAGCAGGGAAGTTTATCGCTAGGAAGCATTCTAAAAGGGAAGCAGCCAATAAGGATGGGTAGATGCTATTCGCTTAGCCTTTGTGCTAGCAATGTTTTGGCCAAGACTGGGGACGCGCCAAGCAAATCACGACTGCCGCCAACGAGTATAACTTCCCTCGCCGCCCACATCGTTCTGTTGGGAATCAACCATCTTTCTAACCACCAAATTTATCGCTCTCACCCGCACCCACCAACTTCATCCTCGGACACCCCTTCTTACGTAAACTTTCAACTCAAACTTCAGTCCCATCGAAAATGCCTCCCAAGGCTGCTGAGAAGAAGCCCGCAACCGGCGGCAAGGCTCCGGCTGGCAAAGCACCAGCTGAGAAAAAGGAAGCTGGGAAGAAGGCTGCCCCACCATCAGGGGATAAGAAGAAGCGCAATAAGACAAGGAAGGAAACATACTCCTCGTACATCTACAAAGGTACAATTCGCGTTACAATTCCCCAGTCTGACCATGTTTGCTCCTGTATTGACGCACCTGAAATCGCGAAAATCTGCTGCACGGCCGCATTCCATCACTCAAACATTACTGACGTGTCATGAAAAGTCTTGAAACAAGTTCACCCTGACACCGGTATCTCCAATCGCGCAATGTCCATTTTGAACTCGTTTGTCAATGGTAGGTTGATCTTAGCCCCTTGCGGCATCAATATACCTAACACAGCCTTCAGATATCTTTGAGCGTGTTGCCACTGAGGCGTCAAAACTTGCTGCATACAACAAAAAGTCAACCATTTCCTCTCGTGAGATTCAGACTTCGTAAGTCACTCCCAACCTTCATGCTTTTTCATTTCCTCATCGGTTGTCCAGCGTTCGACTCATCCTTCCTGGCGAGCTCGCCAAGCATGCCGTTTCGGAAGGCACCAAGGCCGTCACCAAATACTCTTCCTCTACTAAATAGGCGACTTCTTCACTTAGAGCTTGGGTCATGAAATTTAGGGGGTTTGAGAGGGAGAGCGTGTCCTCGGTGTTCTCGGAATTTTTGATGCGTCATGGGATGGTTCATTCTGAGCCAAATGGTACCTGATGTGTATCAGGAATCAAGCTTGATTGTACAATACCAATATCAAGAGGAATTGATGAAGTCTCCCTGCTGCAACTGTGATAGGGTTTTCCATCGATATTCTTGCGTTCTTTGATAGTCTCACAAAATACCAAAGTACGAAACTCAATGTGCTGGTTAAACACCTAGATTACGAAGTATCAGTTTGATGGCTAAACAGCATCTGGATTAGATACCATGCATATTCAAAGAGCTCGCTCTTACCTTGTTCAGAAAGTGTATAAATCAGTCCAAACTGCGAATATCAGTTGTCAAAACCCGTAGACCTCCTTGACATCAATAGCACGCACAACCTGCTGCGCTGCATGCACCGTTCATACGCCAGACCATGTCATTCAATCCTGCGGGCGCTCAACCATCTCCCCATCTCCTTCCTCCTCATCGTCAAACGTTTCTACGTCATCCAGTGCACTCTCCCTTGCTGTCCCTTGCCCGTGTAAAGATGGCTCTTTGTCTGCAACATGGACTACCGGCTTTCCGGAGGCAATACTGACTGCGCTGCGCCACCTCTTCCAGTCCTCTTCATCGCGGATTAAGAAGGCAAGAAGCATACTTGGGTCCATGTCTTTCAGGGGCAGCCTTCGTAATCTCCTAGTATGGCAGGATTCTATTTCTTCCTCAGTAATGTCTATTGGATCTGAATGATGTCGTAAAGCCGGCCGCGTGATATGAGGATCGAGGTAGAAAAGCTGATCTCCTTGCAATCCGAAGAAATAATGTGATGAAGATGGACGTCCACCTGCGATCCCAATAGATTGCGGCAGCTGTAGCGATGCTTTAAGACCTTCCCAGTACGCAGGAGTAACACGATCAATTCCCAACCTGACTCCGACTAGGATCAGTACTGGGGTGAAAATTCCGTCGTCTCCTTTTGCAAGCTTAAGGAGATTCTCCTCGTACACATCAGCACCATCGCCGTTCATATAAACCCTAAGCCCAGTATCTTGGTACTCGTGAGAGAGCGCTCTTGGTTCAATCAGCTCAGTAAGACTTCTTACCCGATACAGCAAGACTCACTGTATACATCGTGCAGTAGCTGAAGGCCCGAACCATTCGCCCGGATGCTTCCCGCACGCAGAAGCTCCATGTTCTACGAAGCGATGTATGGAGAATGGAGCACGAGGATCATCTGCAAACAAAGATAGCAGCTGTCGCTCTTCATCTTGATTACTGCCTCTCCTCCAATCTACTCTATTATTAGCGCAATAAGGTTTCGTGTAAATAATGTGCTTGCCTCTTCCAAAACGTTGCATTACCAATGCATTTGCCAGGAGGCTTTGCCCAGACCGTATCATACACCCCCAGCCCGTGTCAGAGGTAAAGCCTCCTTGATCGCCCAGACTTCGTAGCCGTACCGAAAGAGTCATTAAAGCGTCGGAGGATTTTTTGATAGCGGGAAAATTGGAGCGATAGGTAAACCAGATGCGGGATTCGCTGTCATCCACAAATTTAGGAGGCCAGCCTCTGTCCACTTCGTTTACGAGTGACTGTTGCTCCACCTCCAAGATGCTATTCATTGCTGCATGCTTCATCTTCGTCAAGTCTTGGTGTAAGCCTTCCCCGTCGCTAGGCGCAGGGACCTCTTGATTGGTCGAGTCTCTCGCTCCATCAACCAAATTTCGAGGCTTGTACTCTTTACCCAAACACCATATGCAGGAGGCTGAGCTATCATCGTTCTTGAGCTCTGGATCCCAGAACGCTTGTACCAGCCGCTTGTAGCGCCATAAGTCTACACTTGCCATGGCTGATGCAGTCGACTTGAGGGATAGGTCCCGATTGTGGACGTTGGAGAGCCCTTCCCGACGTGAATAGTCTATTAGAATGGACGGGAAGAAGCAAGTTGGGAATAGTAACGCTCAACGATTTGGGAGGGACACGTAAAATTGGAGGATCTACTTGTGATGAGGCAAGTAGCGGACAGCTGGTAAATGCTGCATATTGGACCAACACAAAGTTTGAACATAATACTCTATCTCAGTCTTAGTAGACTGGAGCAGAATTGGAAAGGCAGATGCGTTGAGCCAGGGTCTACTGTAGAAGCACAGTCAAGTTTTACTTTGGTGTCCTCTTGATACAGGCAGCTGAGCTTGCGGGCCAAGGCTGCCAAGCCGCTTAGATAGCAGATACTTCGGGGTTACTGGACACTGGCGTGACTGGATTCCCCCACAATGTATATGCAGAGCTGTCAGTATATCAAGGTTAGCAATGAGTCCTCATCGTACTGATTTTCAGAGCTATGTAGATAGCTTCCCATAAGATTACTAGTTATGAGGATTATTTGGTCCTAATGTTGTGCGGATTCTCAATGAGAAGTTTTGGCCGATGTGCCAAGGAATCTTGACGTATTCTAGTCAAAAATTCTGACTTCTCAGCTAAGCCTTCTTCTTTCTTACTTATTATTGTATGTTTGTTTCCTTTCATGTTCCTTGCGTGACGCCTCTGTAATCGACTAGATGCCTCGAAGGAGGAAGGATAATGAGAGGGGAAACGGTCGAGGAGGAAGTGGATTTCGGGGTGCATCGCTCAAGACCACGAACAACACCCATGTAGATGCATGGCAAGGCAAGGGTCGGTCGGAGCTATATACATCCTTCGAGGGCATCCCTCAGCTTACTCATTATGGAAGGAATCTCTCCTGAATCACACTTCTCTCTGATCGAGGAAGCCCGCAATACCGAACGTCACCACTCTTGGAACTCAGACCTCAAACTACGCCACTCACGCATTGTCTTCGTCAGTGCGGGCGCAACCAAGGCAGACGATCTCATTCAGACACGTCAAGAGCGAGTCGAAGAGAGGAGTGAAGCTTTCCAAGAGAGTGTCGAAGAGACCCGTGACGGTCTGGCTGCGGCTATTGGAAAGCACTTGGCTAGCGCTAACATAGCAATCGTACCCGAAATACCGCTGTCAAACATGAGTCTCAGCGATTCTAATGTTGTGGGCTTGGATTTCGAGGTTTGTGATCCTACGAAAGCGGAACATATGAGGGAAGGAAGATCAGAAAAGGAGACAGCGAGCTCTAGTATTTTCTTTACCGATTTCAATGGATCCGAAATACCGTATACAGGGCTCGCAACACCTGCTGTACGACACACGCCTTCCTCGGACGCCTCAGATTCAAGCGAAGAGGTCATTCTCTTCGCCGGCAGACGTGCTTCTAAGACTCGGACCCAGGAGAAGCTTGATTGCTCTAGAAAGTCAAGCGTACACCCATTTTCAGAAAGCACGAAACTCATCCCTCGGGTTACCGCAACTGTAATCGAAGACTCGGTGGGTATCAATCTTGATGGTGCCACATCGGTGCCGGAGGCTTTATCTCAAGGACTAACAATTAATACTCACACCGCCGATTCCACCCCTTTTCGCAAAGACAAATCAGAAACCTTTGGTCGTCGTCTGCGCAGACGGCGAAAAGGCGAAAGGCCTTCAAAGAGAGCAGAATATGATGCAGAGATTGTCGCAGATTATATTGCGAATCTCAGTGACAATGAAGAGCTTAATACGTCTGTAGGAAATTCTGCATATAATCGACGCGACCTTGGTGGGTCTGACGATCAGTGGCAGGACGATGAGAAGGCTTTCGCGGTAGAGCAACAGGTGGATCATGGCATATTAAGCGTGGGGGAGTGGGATAGTGCATATCTCCGGGATTTCGATGATCTGAGTACGTCGAGTGAAGCTCTAGATACGATCGAGCAGATTCTCCTCAAGCGCGAAAGGATCTCAGGGTTGCAGTATCTTGTTCTTGGGAAGGGTTGTACAGTGGACGACGCACGATGGCTACCCATCAGTATGCTCAAATCATTAGGGGCCGATGAACAGGTCCGACTTTTCGAGGAAGAACAAGCTGAATGTGAGCAGCTTTGTGAAAGTAGCGAAGATTCCAGAGGCAATGTGTCGAGGGACGAGCAGCTGGCTATGAATTTACATGGAGATTTGGATGATCTGGGAAATGAGCGTGACCTCAAGGAAAGTGGGAGAGAGATCATGACCGACGAACAAATAGCGAGGGTCCTCGCGAAACAGGAGGAGCTAGGGCTTGGATCTAATGATCTATTGTTGCTTGATGGTGAGGGCTTTGCTAATAATGGGATGGAAGATGTGCCGCTGGATGGATCTTGGGGACCAAGTCTCCAACCTCGGCAAAGACCAAAGCAGAAGAAAGGCCACCGAGATGGCTTTCCCTCTGCAACTTTCATTGCAGACGTGCTTGAGCAGGATCATTACAACGGCTTCGACGTCATCGATCAAGACCGAGCTAGTTTACATAGGAGAGCGAAAGGGCGCCGGGGAAAACCTGCACTTGAGCTCTCGGACTCCGAGGTCGAGCAGGCGATTACAGTCGCCTGGGAAAATGATCGCACCAAGAAGAAGATTAGGAAGCAAGAGCGTGAAGAGTTTCGAGTGCGAGGGCTTTTGGGCAAGGGAGATAAGGTTGATATGAAGGCTAAGTATTCCGAGGGAATGTCAATGGATGAAGTGAAATACGAAATTCGAGAATTCCTTTCATCAACTTTGGAAACGTACATCAATCTAGACCCCTTATGTTACTGTATGATTTGGCTGAATGATCTAGTTTACCCCTGCCGCCGCTCGCTCAGAAAGAACGCAAGATAGTCCACGAAATCGCCAACGTCTTCAACCTCAAGTCCAAGTCCATAGGCACAGGCAAGTCTCGATTTCCCGTCATGTACAAAACCCCTCGAACCATTGAGTATAACGAGAGATCATTGAATAATATTGAGGCAATGTTGTCATCGAAGCGCTTTCTCCCGCGATCGGACAAAGCCAAAAAACGAAGAACTCCGACAGGCAAGGCTCGCGGCGGATTCGCAAGTGCTGGTGTCTCTTACAGGGATGGGGAGATAGTTGGCGCTACAGCTCCCGAGCTTGGTCAAGAGAACAGAGGCCGAGCCATGTTAGAGAAGATGGGTTGGAGCACAGGCACGGTACTGGGTGCCTTGAATAACACCAGGGGTATCGTACAGCCGGTCACTCAAATCGTGAAGACTGGTAAAGCAGGTTTAGGCTAGTTCCACATCTCTTTTCTTCAGCATTGTCATTCCTGCATAGCAAGATTACTCTATTGCATACCCATCATTCTGTAGCGGGGGTGAATGAACCGGCGATGTGTTGAGGGGATATGTAAGATACATGGCGTGGACAGCTTCGATGTCAGAATCGCCGGATGGGACAGTAACCTACTCTAGTATGCTGTCCCCCATACGGAGGGGGTCTAGCCTCAAGATCATATCGCCTGCATTTCAACCAGTGTGAATAGACGCTTCGTATGCAAATCCAATAATGTGCCGCTTTTGTGGTCGAGCTGATGCGCGACTGATCAAGTTATAAACAGACCATTGCCACAAAAAACAAATATGTTCGCTGCTTGGTATACTAGGTACGAGCCACGGCAGCATTTCAACCTCTTCATTCCAACCGCCTCAGGCTTCTGTAAATATATATATAGACTAGTGTTTTGTAGTTGCTAGGTCACATCAAATAAATGATACCGGCTCATGCCTTTTTCATCTACAAATTGATAAAAAGCAATATCTATGGCTCAACCAGTAGGAACACCCCAGCTGAGTGAAGCCAGACTAGCCGTGAAATTGCATTGTTTCAACTGCACTCTCTTGGCCTATACTGCATTTAGACGTGAGTCCCGGTACCTGAATAGTGGATGGAAGTATCTTTGATCAAGAAGTCGTCTTCGAGGAAGATCCTAAGAGGCTCAATTTACGTGGATATCTATCTATCTGCTCAGCTAGACGCCCACGCTATGCATATTCAACTACCCGTGGAGCCAACGCCTTCCACATGCACTTCTGTTGCTTATCAGATCCATTTCTTACATAGCAGTCCTCACCGTTTCTTGCCTTTGCTAGCTTTGGTAGGCTTCGACACTGGCGCCGCATGACCCAGATCATTGATATGATTAAAGAGCCGCGACTTCGAAGAAAAACCTGCTTGACATAGAGCACATTCATATTCTTTTTCTGGCCCTGTGTTTACAGAAGATTTCTGTGCAGCCTTCTTTGCTCGCTTCTCTTTGGCTTTTCCTACCTTTGGTTGGGAACCTGATTCGTGTTGCCCGTCAAGAGGCTCGGATGCCAACCTTACCGAAATGTCATTGATATCGGCCTGGAAGCCATGGGACCCTGGGGAAACGGAATCTTCTCCTTCTTGCCTGCCCGATAGACGGGTCTCAACCTTTTCCCTCGTGGTATACTCATCCTCGGAAGATGACGCAGATGACTCCTGATCTAAAGCCAACACTGAACCATTACTTTGGGTCACCCCATCTTCTTCAATAAAGTCACTTGTCTCTTCTGCAGCACTAGGCTCGCGATTCCGGTATTCTGTAGCCTTCGTTTCGTCATATGCTGCGTCGCTCGCAAGATATATGTTCACGTCATCTGGTTCCTCGACGGCGCTACGCGCTGCCTCCGCAGCGTTCTGTTGACCAACTTTATCAAGATTAAGGCTCTTTTCTTCCTGCTGCATCTGTCGACGGATGTGCTGAACCGCTCGCACGTGCTTCCTACTCTTCTCATGTGCCTCGTATTGGTTCTCGCTTTTGAAGTCCTTCTTGCACACCACGCATTCGAACTGTTCTCTGGCCGGCTCTTCCTCTTCGTCAAATCTAAATTCCTCGTGAACTTCGCTCGATTGCATCCATTCCGGTACTGCCTCTGATTTGGGCGCATTTCTCGCTTTGTTGATAGCTCTTGATCGCGCGGCTTGGGCGACAGCAGCGTCTCTGAGATTCTGCTGCCTCTCAGCTTCAGTCTGCATATTAGCCTTGAATCTCGGGTCGCGTTTCTTGACGAAGTCTACCAGCGATCGTACAGCGTCGTTGAACTCTCGGATCCCTTGTTCACGAAGGCGTTTGTTCTCTTTCTCCATCATACGTCGTACTCGCCGATCTGGCGCTTCAGAATAGCGATAGACATCTTCCCAAGGAAAGGTCTTCCTGGTCGCAAAGCCATTCCAAATGGCATAGAAAGGCTTAATGGTGTCATCGTACTTGTCATCTGCATGACCGAATGATGGATACTCAACAGGATCTAAACCCTCCCATTCGCATGCAAGCTTCTCTTCTCTGGCGAGGGTATCAAAAGTCGTCCTCAGGCCGCTATAAAAGCCTGTAGATGAGTTTGAAAAATCGGGTCTCCCATGGAAGCGAGTGAACATTCGGGTTATATCCTGGGCTGTCGTAATCCGTACATTGTGTTCGTAATGATCCACAGAGACGTCGCCTTCTCTGCCCAGGATCGCGTTTCGATGCGTGTCGTACCATGCTCTTTCTTGCGGATCTACGAGAACTTCATATGCCGATTGGACCTCTGCAAATTGTTTCGTGGTCTCTTCGACATTTCTATAATTGCGGTCTGGGTGCAACTCTAAGGCCTTTTTGCGGTAAGCTTTCTTAACTCTTTAGGCCCCATTAGCGTACAAGATGGCTGCCGTGCGTGAGTTTCCTTACTCATCCTCAGATGCTTGACGATCGATCCCGAGAAGCTCGTAATAGCATGTTTTCACCTCCCCTCTGGCTCCACCTACTTGGCCACTGCTGCCGCTGGCGTCAGACGACTGATTTGCGCCCATTGTGCGGAGTCAGAGTACAGCAAGGCATGCTCATGTTATCTCGAACATTATTTATCGTCGCCGTGAGTTAGCTGCTTTAATATGATACCTGGAAGACTTGAATCAACCACAGTCCACAAGTAAATCCTCTCGCCTAGTAAGTAGCTTCGGGATAAGCCACCAATCACTCAATCCACTTATCTTATCTAAATATTACGCTCAGGACTCACTTGTGGTTGATAAGGGTATGTAATTCTACACTAAGGTAGTGATTGAAGCTTATGACGCCTTGATCTTCAAGGTATAGAAATCTTCTCCGTATATCCTCAAGGTATAATTTAGTAATAAAAGATTGTTCGCCTATAAGATTACCTTGTCCTGGCAAGTCCTCCCTCCGACCAATCTTCATCCTTAGGGTTAAAACTAAGGTAGAATACCTTATTCTGATGGTGCCAAGCTTTCCTCAGGGTCTTGCATGAGGTTAAGATTCGCCATCCGCCCAAAAGGTGTTGTCGCTGTTCCAGATAGCATATCATGGTTAATCTGGAGTAGCATGGCGATCGTTCTGAGTGAGCTGCCTAACGAGATCATTTATCAGGTCCTTCTTTGTCTCCCTCCAACCTCCGTTCCCAAGGTGCAACAAGTTTCACGGCAATTCAATGATCTTTCGCAGCCCATATTGTGGCGATCCCACTGCCGTACACAGTTCAAGTTCTGGAAGCCGGACCACGAAATACATGAGAAGTTCTCTGGCGCCGTGGCCAGGGTAGATTGGAAAAAGATATTCTTGGAGCGTCATCGAATTGAGCATGCGACAACTCGCCAGATTAATAGCATGCTTGGCAGCCAAAGGAGCAGGATTGAGAAGACTGAAAGCATAGTTGCGCACGGTTACGATGCGAAGGACACACTGCTCCGGCATAACAATGTTGGGGACGAGGCTAAGGACGTGTTGGCCAGACGGTGAATATATGGACGTGGCTTGAACGCATGGAATGAGTGCTGAAGCCTCTCATACAGCTTTTACAGCGATGCAGTGCTCGGAAACCTACAACGGTCCATGGCCATCAAGGAATGGCTAAGGCTGAAAGACGGAGCAATGGTCTCATTAGAGAGGGCTCTTGTCGCCTTTGATATGTTCGTTTTGCATGGCAGAAAAGGAGATTTCAATGAAGTATGTGTTCAGGATTCAGAGGCATATGAGGGGTCATTTACTCATAGGAAAAGGTATCAGCTCTCCTCGATCGGATCACGGAACAAGTTCGCAGCAAACTTGAAGACTTTGAAGAAAGATCGCCACGGTTGAAGGCAATTGCGCTCTGCGAATACCTCCGGGACAATGACTTATTGGGAATCAGTGGGGAGGCTCGCTATCATGATCTACGTAACAATTTCATTGGCATAGCGCTACAGGATGAGCATCACCCATCGTTACCCCTCATATCAGTGGCAATATTCTGCTGCATTGCCACGAGACTCGGTATTGACGCCCAACCGTGCGGGTTTCCATTCCACGTCCTTGCCATTATCAAGCCACCTCCGGGTCGTACCTTGGACGGAGTGAGGATGCAATCCGTGGATAGTGGTCCACCAATGTACATGGACCCCTTTAGGTCTAGCCAGGAGACCAATGTGCAGCATCTCAGGTCTCAGCTTCAATCTTTGGGCGTACCTTCATCCGATCATTCAAATCTTCTGGATGCGTCAACCATAGAGGAAATTGTGCGTCGATCGGCAAAGAATATCATTGCTTCAGTCCAAGCACTTCCTCGCCAAGAAGGCGCGGCTCCCATGTCGACAGTTCCTTCCTTCCCAGAGATGGATGGTGCTCTTTATGCAGCTCTATGGAGCTTGATCCTTTTCCCAGAGGGTGGACAGGATGTAGCGGCCTTGCAACGTACCCGCTATCTCGGTTTCATTGTAGAGAGAATGGCAAACCAGTATTCGATGGACGTTGGGTTGATAGAAGAGCATATCCTGCCTTTGATTACGGATCCTGGTCACCGTCAGAGTCTAATCGAGACGATCAGGGTAATTCGCACAGGCGATCATACACCCAAGAAGTTCAAGCCCCGCAGCCCGGATATAGGATCCAGTGTGCGGTACAAAGTTGGGCAGGTTTTCCATCACAAACGCTACCACTACCAGGCTATCATTACAGGTTGGGATCTGAAGTGTGAACAAGGACCGATTTGGATGGCAGATATGGGCATACACACTTTACCCCGAGGCGAGTATCAAAGCTTCTACCATGTACTGTAAGCAAAAGCCGGAGTCTTTTATGTATGCGACTAACATCATACAGAGTCGAGGACAGAAGTGTACGATATGTAGCCGAAGAAAACATCAGCATTGTAACACAAGATGTGGATCCAAAACTGATGGCTTTGGCGGGGCAGCATTTCAAGCGGTGGAATGAGGCCGCAAAAGTGTTTGTGAGCAACATCAAAGACGAGTACCCGGATGATTGATACCAGAAAAATTTTATCAACATAGATCGCTCGTGTAAGATTCCGTTATATACGTACCATTCGCTCAGTGGGCATTCGCTACTGCTTCAGCACTGTGCAGGGAAACAAGATGATATAGGTAATAGGCGAAACTTATCTAGAGCGAGTAGTATCAATGTGGCTGCGAATCGAAATTGATCCTCGAAAGACTGGCTTGATAACGTTTTGCTTTTCCTTGAAGTGTATTTCCAATATATTTGCGTCAAATGGGTATCTTTGAAATGACAGCATGCTCTTTTCAAGCCTACGCCGTTCCAATGGCTTCATGCAGTATTCGTACTCCTCGCCGCGACAGCTGGTCGACTTTCCCTAACTCAACTTGTGTCAAGAAAGGTCTTGGCTGACACTGATGCATGTTGGCCAAGAATCTAAAGACATGGTCCTCGAACTTGGCGATCGAGAGATCGCCTGCGATCAGCGTTCGTAGATGTTCTTGCATATCCACACCCTCTGGGGGAATGAGCTGAGTTGATACCGTAGTCAGTAGCGGCATCGATTAACATGGCAGTCTTACGCACAGCATGGATATGCTCATCTCGAATCGGGTCCCAGTCAGGGACTGGCCCATCCTCATCCCAGAACATGGCGTTGACTTGCCATTCCTCACTTTCTTCTTCCGCACCACACTCGGCATCGAAGCCCCACGCGAAACAGTCCTGAAGGATCTCTGGACGCTGAGAGCCGTAGACTAGGTGTTGCTCTATGAAAGCTTGTGCCATATACCCAGCGGCGAGCTGCATCCACGTCTTGGTGATATTAGTCGATTGTAAGGCATTCTGAGAAGCTGATAAAGCCATAAACAACGGAAGGGTATCCAATAAAGACATCGACGGTGGGTTTGACTCGTTAGCAACTTGAAGATCCGGAAGCTGCCCGCGAGGCTTGGACGTTTTGCCTAGAATTACCTGCTCTTGCTTGATTTGGATTGGATCAGAAGAAGCTAGATGTGTGGTCAAATGCGGCGAATGGAGTCTTGCCATGGATCCATCGTTGGATCTGAATGCACTGGCTTGCTCTCGGCGTTTTTTACGAAGTATTCCCAACGCTGACGCAGAAGGCGTGGTTGTCATAAGCGCATTTCGCTTCGTGAACACCACAATGAACCTTAGGAGTCGCAAACGGAAGCGTAATGCCGAGCTGCCAGGCTGACTTGGGTGCAGTTGTTGAAATATAGCCAGAAAAGCTGAATAAACTGTTAAGAAGAAACTGAACATACAAGTCTCAAAGTTTGATTGCTTACCGTCTACCAATTGCAGAAGCATGTCCGATTTGTTCATCATTTCAGGCTGCTCATATAGCTCACCTTGTCTTTCAAAGTCAACAATGATCTCCTTGGTCGCCGTGAAGACTAAATAGTCAAGGATCAACTCATCAACCTCGAGCCGCATTGTCGGATTGGCGCACTTGTGGTCCATCGAGAACGGTGAGGTCTTTTTTTGGGATATACAAACCCTTCAGCCACGGTAGAACCCTTAAGCGCAGTCATTATAGCATGGTATATTCTAGTAAGCCTACCACAAAGGTCGTTTTATTTCTTAGTTCATGAAGTGAAGAGGTAAAGCATAATGTAGAATGAATGCGAAAGTAGCGCGTAATTAACAGACGCGAAGATCACGTGCCAAGGTGCTATTTGTTGGAATATAAGGCAATTTAGGCGGATCCAACTGTATACTTTTGGTTTTGCCTAGGTTGTTCAAGACTATTCTATCTATCACTAAGGTACTTTAGAATACTTTATGTTATATGCGCTAAGGTACAAGTGAACACCACAAGCCTGCATCTTTGTCGTTTGGATAATCACAGTAGCACAGTATATATTGCAGAAAGCAGAATCTAGGCGCCACGAGGTCAAGCTACCTCAGATTCATCCAATGACTTTCGTTTAGCTTTGACTTTTCGCACAAAGTTTTGCATCATTGCACCATAGTCACACCTTCTTGCAGCCGCTCTTTCCTCGTCAGACTGATTTGACTGCTGCTCATCCCTGATCCACAGCCTCAGACGTGCCTGATCGGTTACAAGTTGCTGACGCTGGGTCATAACATCTTCCACCACGTCAGACTTACAAAGCTTGGCTATTGCTATGGGGAGATCGGCCCGATCAAACTGCTGCGGCGTGAGTTCATAAGTTGAGTCAGAAGCAGCCAGCAACCCTGTAAATTGCCTATTGATCGAGGATGTCTCGAATTCTCGCCAGTCTTGTTTGATCAAATCCAGACGAGCGGACAATTCAGCAATGCTTTTGATGTTCTCGGCCAGTTTGGGTACCAGGTCGAGTAGGGGGTCGCGAACAAGGCTGAGAATAGAGAACTCGATTTGTCCTTCCTCATACTGTGCCATCCGCGCTTCGATGTCTGGCTTTGCTAGACCCAGCCAGTCGTCCTCGAAGGCACCTATGGAATGGATGTGCGTCAGTGCTCGAGGACAATATTGTGGTGATGACGTTTTCATACCAAGGCACATCGGCTGCCTCTCAAGGCCATCGAGCTTCCAAAGATGATGGTCTATAGGCATGAAGGCAATGAAGTGAAAGCCTGACTCGTTGTCGTTGGCGCCCTCATTGGCTTTGCGCTTCTTGCCCTTCGAATTCGGCGTCGCTTCATTACTGAGGAGGAAGTCTCCGTTGAGCATGTCCATTTTCCTCACAAATGATTAGTCCTGAAACGAAGGCTAGGAAAGCATCCAAGCTACTGCGAAAGTAGACTGAGCTATCGACCTACCGAGCAAAGGAGTTGTGAATGTCCTTCACAAACTCAAAGTTACCAACTGCGTCGCCCCGTAGAGCAGGGCTGAAGGATGCTGTAAAATCTTTGAAGGCGCGGAGGTTTTCTCCTAGCTCGATCTCGGGAACGTTGTTAACAATATTGAGTAACGCAACACTTGCGCAAGCGTTGTTGATTGTCTTGCCATGGTCAGACGGTAGTAAACCTAGGGTGACTGGCAATGAAGGACTGACCTGATTCGCAAACCAGACTCCTTCCGGACAACTTTGCTCTTGTCTTTCCGGGTCTTCCTCCATCCACCGGAAGAGGAAAATTAGCCCATATACTGGGCGTCTGCGCACTCAATCAGGTTTGTTATATCTTGATTCTCACAGGGTCAACACTCACGGTAAACTCTCAAGAATTTCTATATCTAGCGAGACCACTTCATGAACTTTGACACCTTGGACGCCAAACTTTTTGAGCATGACATTGAAAAATGCCTTTGCAAATTTCAGCATTTCTACCGGCGAAGTCTATCAAGGGTACATACTGGTTCCGATTCAATTTCGCAGAAACCCCTCCAATGGACTTTGTCCTCTTCCGTGGCGGGAGCTGAAGGCTTTTGAGGGAAGATTTTCGGATTAAGAGCATTGCTGGAGCGACTTTGAGAATCTGTGCCCTTCTTTCTGACGGTATGTCCTATCATGATGGCGGATTTCAGCCTGTCAAAATTGCTTGAATGCTGGGGACACGCTGTAGATGTAGAATGATCTCGCTCTTGAAGTCCATCTTGTCAAAGCATTCATCCTCTCTTATAGAGAGGAGTAGTCCATGAGAGGGTAATACTGCACAACCTTTAACTGCCAAGAGATATGATGATAGGGTTCTTCTGGCGATAAGAGACCCTACGTAAAGTACGCTAATTCAATACTGTTCGGCCTATACGCCAATTGTACATAGTATCCCATAAGCCGATGATGGTAAGTCATATCTGGCAACGGCAAATTATGAAGGCTAGACTGCTCATATCTAGTCCTGTAGAAGCTAATTTGCCCAGCTATGGAACCCTATCATGTCCAGCGTGCATTCTACGCGGCATAAGTAATAGTAGCGTGTAAGATCCTTCTCAATCAGCCTTAGTGCGCTAAGATCTGATTCCATACCGTCGTACAATTTTCATGTGGCGGTCTTGGCATTCCTAGAGAAAATCGCATAATTAGCCTAGTCCCTATACTAAAATATCCTATAAATCCCTACCCTTATATTCTAACTATATTAGTCTTAATTAAGTAATTCTAAAGCCTAGATATATTTATTCTTTAGTATTTTAGACTTCTTAATAATATCTAGCTATTACGTAATAGTTATATATAAAAAGGCACCTAAGTAGCCTACCTCTAATAGTATATTTATAGTAGTAGAACTTCTTAATTAATAACCCTATATACCTAGTTAATATACTATTAAGGTAGTAGAGGTTAAACTTCCTCTTTAAATAGCTATTTTTACCTTATTACTACTAAGGGCTATTAGCCTAGACGTCTAGGAGCTACTATAGTAGTAGTAGTAGTAAGAGTACGAGTCTCTTATACCTTTACTTATATAGTTATCTTTACTAATACTATTTATACTATAAGGTACCTAAGTATAGACTCCCTTTATATCTAGTAAGGAAGAGGAGGTAGAACTAATAATAAAATATATATAATTTAAGAGGGTATTCTTTAAAGGGGAGGAATATAACTTATATAATTATATCTATATTATTAATAGATCTAAGATAGCTAGAAATATTAATATATATAATCTTAAATTTAATATTAAAAAGAAGGTAATAATAAATATAACCTAGAAAGGATTAGCCTACTTTCTTATTAATATTAAGGTAACCCTTATATAAAAGGGTTACAAGAAGGATAAGAAATATACTATTAATATTAATATTAACTAGTATAATATTAAATAGGCAATATTATATAAATAGATTATAAGGTTTAAAGATATTAAGTTATATATTAATTTCTAGTATATATATATTATAAAAGGGTTTATCTTATTAACAGTATTTACTTAAGTACTATTAAATAATACTCCTCCTCTTATTTAGGCTAGTTAGAAAGCTACTATTATAATAGCGAGACTTATTTATAAAGTAATTAAGTAATAAGCTTTATAAATACTTACTAAGTAGTAAATAGCTCTACTTATAATAAACTATAAATATAAGGAGGTTAATTCTTATTCTAACTACCTATATTATTATTAGGTTTATATTAAAATAGGTAAGTATTACCCTCTAGATTATATGTTATAGCTATAGCATAGCTATATTAGGTAAGTATAACTAACCTAGATAGTTATATTTAGCCTTAGGCCTAAGGATATAGAAAAGATAAGCTTTTATAACCTACTTATTTATATAGGCTCTAGCTAGTAACTTAATAGCTAGTAGTAATACTAGAAGACCCTAAATAGATACACCGAGTTATCTATTTAGATCAGGTCTATTTATTAGTAATTAACTATTCTTAAGGGGATTACGGGGTATAAAAGTCGCTTCCGCTCTATTCTATCCTATTACCCTGTTAAGGATTTCTATTTAGCCTTAATAATTCTATTTATCTTTATTATTCCCTACCCCTTTTCTAAAACTAGAGCTAGAAAGCCCTTATATTATCTAGCCTAGCTTAATCTATTATTATAATTAATTATAATACCCTTATTCTTACCTTCTACCTATACGATTTCCTCTCTATAGATAGACTGACCGTCGAGTCGGGTTTTAGTACTATAGATTAGTACCGACCCGAATACTCGGTACCTACTTCCAGTACCGACCCGAAAAGCCCTTAGTACCTTAGCGAGTTAGGTTAGACCGACCCGACTCGCTAAGGTATTACTAAGAAGCTAAGCCGCTAATAAATTAGTAAAGGACTAATATAGTTTCCTTATAAGATAAATTTAAATACTTTTATATTATTAGGATTTATCTTATACCTAATATTTATTACTTATTATTTTATATATTATAATAGTCTATATTACTATTATATATAACTCTTAATTCTCTTACTATTAGCGCCTATAATATATTAGTCCCTTTAGGCCCTTTAAGAGTATTAAGTTTAATAGGCCTTAATAATAAAGCTGTTTAATTAGAATTTAATAATCTTAATATAGATAATTTTATATCTAGTAGTCTTTATCCTAGCTAATCTATAAGTTAGGTTAGATAGGGTATATTAGATAAATCCTTTTAAGAAAAGAAAGTACTTCTCTAGAATACTATTAAAACTATTAAGGAAGATTTCCTAGACTTAATTCTAGTAAAGAATAGTAAATTTATTAAATAGAGTTAGTATACTAAAGTCCGGTTTAAAGTATAATAGTAGTAAACTACTATTAATTAAAGTATTAAAATAAAGTCTAGTATTAAAATTAAGGATCCGCTCTAGATTAAGAAGACTATATTAGGTAAATAGGCTAATATCTAGGATAACTTTATCTAAATCACTTTAATAGTTAAGGGATTATTAAAGATTACCTATAAGAAGTGTGATAAAATTCTAGACTACTTAATAGCTACTAGTAATTTAAGTATATCTAATATAAGGAAATATCTTAAAATAAATAAATACTTTCTTCATAAACGACTTAACCTATTATTATAAATAGAACTTTCTTTAAGTTAGGTATATTATTTATAATAATATAAATTAATAATATAAAACTAATTATTTAGGGATAACTTTAAAAGAAAAGTAATACTAGGTTTTCTACTAACTTTTATTAAGAGAAGTAGAATAAATAGCTATATAAATACTTTCTTACCTTAAACTAGTCTTTCTAGACTATTAACTAATTAGAGTTTTAGTAATTACTATTAATAGCTTATCTAGATGTAACCCTAATCTATTATACTAAATTATAGAGTATAATCTTTTTAGATTTTAAAGGAATATATATAAAAATTAAAGTAGATCTAGAATATCCTTAATATATTTCTCTTATATTAGATACCTAATCTAGTCCTTAAAAGGTCGCCTACCTTAGAGTACTAGTCTATTAAGTTAATACTAATTTTTAATATCGGGAATATTTTATTACTTTTATACTACTTAATATCTAATATTCTAGGTATTTACTTATAATAGAAATAATAAAGATATTAACCCTTTATGGAATTAAAGATAAGCTTCTTAGGGTTATTACTAATAATACTAGTAATAATAGAACCTTAAAAGATAAATTAGAGAAATCTCTAGCTTAGTAAGATATCTAATAGGATAAATTATAAAACTTTATTCCCTATATAACTTATATCTTTAACCTTATAACGTAAGACTTTATTAAAGCCCTAGACTTAGAAGCTTTAAATAATATTATAGTATTATTAGAGGATACTTAAGTTAAAGATATCTAAGTAAGTATAAGTCTATTAACTATTATTAAGAAGGTATAATATTATAAGGGTAATATAAATAGGTAATATACTTACTAATATTTTAAATAGATCCGCGCTCTTATAATAGTAATTAACTTATCTCTTTAATAAAAGCTTTATTTTCTATAATTATAAGAAAACTCTAGTAGAAGACCTTAAAAACTTATATAAGATATCCGTATTTATTAGAATTCTACGTACTTAATACTTTATTATATATATTAGTTATATAACTTTATTAATACTTAAGTAGATAAAAATATAACTAATCTAAAAATTAGTATAATTAGCCTTAGTAAATATAAATAGTTAATTATATTACTACTTAGTAATATATTAAATCCTATCTATTAACTTACCTTAATAGTTTCTTAAATAATAAATATAAGTATATATTTAGGATTCTAATTATATAATACTCTTTTTAAATATTTTAATAGTATTAAAATAATAATATATAATAGTAGGATTATTAATAAAGTAAGTATTATTTATACTTATAAAGTAGCCTTAGTAAAACTAGCTAAGTATTATTCTAGAATAGAAGGTAAAGGCGGATTAATATATAACCTTACTAATATTCTAGACCCTTTTATAAAACTAAGTCTATATAAAACTTAGGATAAATAAGAGGAGTTAAATAATAGTAATACTTTAACTTCTTATAAAGAGAGGTATAAAAATAAATTTACTAATTACTTTTATAAGTATTATAAGATATTACTAGTTATTAGAAGGACTAATATATAAGATATATAAAATATTAATAAGGTAATATAATATAATAATATATTTAAATTTATACTAACTAGTAATAGCCTTTAATAAGAGTAAGGAGAAGTCTACTTTAATATCTAAATTATAGGTCTTTATTATAAAGTAAAGCTATTTAATACTTTTATTCTAAAAGTCTACTAGAGGATATTCTTATATAGGAGTACTAGAAGGATAATACTTTAACTTATCTAAATTTAATATAAATAGCTAAGGATATCCTTTTATACCTAATATTATTTATAAGTATTAAGAGAGTCTTTAATCTTACTTAAAGAGTATATTTATAAGATCGCGTATAATTAGAACTAGAGTTTATAGAATAAGTAATACTTCTAAAGTATTATAATTATATTATAGGTTTAGACCCTAAAGAAGCTCTTATTAAACCCTAGGATATTCTTTAAAGGGAAGAAGATATTAATTAAAGTATTAATAGAGGCGAAGATCCTTTTAAGTTAGAACTAGTAGATATCTTAAGATAAATAGATTAGTAGTTATTATTTTAAAGTTATTTAATAATTAGGTAGTATATTTAAAAAGTAGGTTTAATTTCTACGTATATATATAAAGGTAATATAAAAAGGTAATATAATTCTTTATCTTATTAAGAGTATTATAATATTAAGAGCGCCGTAATATTAGGAGTACTATAATACTAGGAGTACCGTAATACTAGGAGCGCCGTATTATCCTAGACCTACCCTCTACTCCTAATATTATAAAACTATTACTACCCTTAAGCGCTAAATAGTATAATATTAAAGCTCCCTATTAATTCCTTTACGAGCTTTAGATCCCTTTATATAATAGTAATATATTTAGTATAAATATAAAGTAGATTTAAATTTATATTATAAGATATATTAATAAGTAATTATTATAAGAATTAATAATAATATAAAATAGTAATATACTTACTTAAGAGAAAAGATATTATAAATATTTTTATAATATCTTATAATACTTCTAAAGTTAAACTTTAGATTTAATATAAGTCTATACTAATTCTTATAACGTCCGTTATAACCTCCCTTATAATATAATTAAATAGTAGCTTTAGGATAAGGTTATTAATAGATTTTTAATATTATCTTATCTCCCTTAGAGCTCTAAGACCTAAGTTAACCTTATACTTTTATCTTTATATTATTAGTTTTAGTACTACTATTTATAAAGGATTAGCTAATTATATTTTAATATATTACTTATTTATATTACCTTTCCCTTCCTATATAATAGCTTATTTACTCCTCTACCTTATAAGGGTTTACCCCCTTTAATAGCTAGTAATTTTAGTATTTTATTACCTAATTATACTATCTATCTATTAGTATATAAAGTAAAAAATATATTATAAAATAATATTACTAGTCTACTTAGTATAAGCTATTATTAAAGTTTTTAAATATATATAATAGTAGATAAAAGAAGGAATATAAGGTTTAGAAGTTTTAATATAAAGTAAAGTAATATTAGGCGGAATATTCCGCGTAATTATAGGCGTAATTATAGGTAGAATTACCCCTTAAAATCTTTTTTATAACTCCTCCTACCTTTATATACTTAAGATATTATAGTAAGATAGGTTATTAATATATAATAAGTATTTATTACTAATTATATTACTTAAATATATTATTAGATAGATAAGCTAATATAATATTATAATAATATTAGGTCTTTATAACTAGAATCTTAAATTAATTATAAGTAGAGAGCGCGTAAAAGACTAGGATAATAATAAGAAGCTATTATATATAAAAGTATCTAATAACTATATAGTAGTATTAAAAAGGATTAAGAAGTTAAAGGAATTAGATATATAGAAGATAGCTATTAAAGAGGATTATATAAAACTAGTAATTAGGGTAAAGGATATTATAAAGGAGGAAAGATATAAAAGAGGGATTTATAATAATATAATTAAGTAATATAATACTTCCTAAATAGCTAATATTATATAATAGAATATTTTAAGATAGAGTTACGCCTTAAAGATAATAAAGAGGTTATTAAAGAATAAGCTAAGCTAGATAAACTAGTAAATTATATATAAAATTTAAATAGTATAACTAGTTTTATAAAAGAGGTAAATATATAATTAGTCTTTAATCCTATCTTCTAATTAACTTAACTTTTAGAATACTTCTAAGGAAGATATAGATACTATTAAGCTAGAATTTACTAGATTTAATCTACTAATTATATAAATTATTAAGTAAAGGATTATATATTATAAGGGTCTAGAGGAGTTAAAAGATATATAAGACCCTAATATTATAAATACTTATATTAAGTTTATATAAGAGTATACTAACGCGTTTAATATAAAGGATTATATTATACTTAACCCTATAAAGAGGAATTAAGATAAGGAGGGTATCTTAATTAAAGTTAGTACTAATAGGAAAGAAATTAAGTATACTACTAAGGAGGATGAAGAAGAGGATAGGGAATATAAACTAAAAGATACTAATAAGATTAATAGTAGTAGTAAGGATAATAATAGTAAGTATAATAATAGTAAGTATAATAATAGTAAGGAGGATAGTAATAAATAGAAGGATTATAAGTATAAGATTATAGAGATATCTAACTAGATAGATAAGCTATCTATTAATAACTATTAAATAATTATATTACCCTTTTATATTATTATAAAGTATTCCTAATATTATAGTCTAGTAAAATACCCTTACTAAAACTAAAGTCTTAGTAAGTCGGGTTAATACTTTAGTACTAATACTTAGTATTAACTATTAGTACCAACCCGAATACTTAGGCTAGGAAGTTAGTATTAACTCGCTAAGAGTCGAGTCGGGTACCCGACTCGAGTTCGAAGTACCGACCCGACGCGGTCAGTCTATCTATAGAACCTAAATAAGTATACTTAGTTAACTATCCTAATCAGCACCTTATTAAGTATCTTACTTAGAATAGTCTCTAACTAGCTTAGTATAGCTTAAGAGTAGTAGCAGATCTTAATAGATTAGCCTAGCTAGAATCCTAGTAGTTTAGACTAGAGCTAGAGATATTTCTAGCTACTTTATAGGATTTTAAGTAAGGTACTAAGACTACTTAGCGTTTATTAAGGGCCCCTCTATCTATTAGAACCCTAGATTCTAGAATAACCCTAGTAAGGATAGCTAATTAAATTAAATTAGGGAGGAATAATTTAAGCCTTAATAATCTAGTTAACCTACCTAAATCTATAGAGGTAGCCTAGGGTGAGTCCTTAGTAGTAGCTAGGAAATAAGCTATACCTTATCTAGTTACGGCGGAATATATTTCTAGATAGATTAAGGAAGCTATAGGAATCTAGAAGAATTCGGGTAATATAAGGTATTTAAAAACGGTATATTAATAAGACTATATTATAGTACTAGTAATTATAGGATAATTAATTAAGAGGACCCTAAGATATAAAGCCCTATTCCTTTAAGAACTAATTAGTAATATTAATATAGGGGCTACTTAGGCTATTTATTAACTCTTATTAGAAGTTAAGAAGAAGTCTTTCTAGATAGAAGCTAAGTAATAACTTCTTAGCTACCCGTACTCTATTATTAAAAATAAAGAAATATTTTAGGAGTAGCTAAATAAACTATATAATAGGCCTAATAAATAGGGTAATCTTAATCTTTCTTAATAAGTAATTAAAGAGGTTACCTCTAGCTATTACCTATTACCTATATAATATAAGCTAGCTCGCCCTCTAGGAAGAGGGTTATAAGCTAATAAAATCTAGCGTCTAATATTAGATAGGATCTATTAAGAATAAAAAGACCCTTTTAATTAAGAAGTTAAAGAGGATCTAATAAGAGTATAATATAGTAAGTCCCTACTTACTCCTAGCTTTAAATTAATTATAACTAATTTATAGAGTTAAAATACCCTAGTACTACCGCGTTAGGATACCTAGCTAGAGACTTTTATTCTTTATTAACCTTTTATAGAAGACTAGCCTAGAGTTTTCTAGCCTAACTAGTATTAATAAGAACCTAAGCCACGATATCTTTTAATAGAGTAAAATAAATTAATATAATTACGCGTAAAGGTTACCTAATAGGAAGCTAAACTTTATTATATTTAAAACTAGAACCTTAATCTAGAACCTAGGTTTATATTATAGGAAAACTATTATTTAGAGTTAATTTTAGGATATTATAATTATAGATCCTAGGAATATAAATATTAGAACCCTCCTTATAACTTTTTATAAGAATTTTAACTAGATTATTATTAATATAAAGACTTTAATAAATATCTACCTTAATTAAAGGAGTATAAGGAGTAAAACCTTTAGCCCTAAGAAATTATAATATTTAATCTTAAGAAATATTTAGCTACCTTCTTTATTCGCCGCTTCTAATATATAGCGGAACTAGAAGGTAGTAGTCTAGTCCTTAGGGTACTCCTAATATACTTAGAAGGGGATACTCTAGAATAGTATAATAGCCTTTTTATAAGGGTCCGCTAAGAAATAAACTATAATCTAGCTATCTAGGAAGATAAACTCCTTTAGGAATATTAACCTAATTAATTTAAATTAATAAAAGAGGCTAAGAAGATAAAGTTTTACTTTAACTAGCCCTTAACTACCCTTAGCTAATACCTAACTTAAAAGACTGACTACTTATATAATATAGGTATAGCTAATAAGGATATAATTATTAGGTATTTATAATAAGGCCTTAAGTTAAACCTAGTACTTATAACCCTAATATAAGAAGAGGGAGATATAATAGAAAACTTTAATAGATAAGTCTAGAATAATAAGGTAGTAGTAAAGCGTATTTATAATATAAATAAACCCCACTAAAAACTTATAATAACTTAAGTATTTTAAGTATTATCCCTAGCTAGAGTCTAGTAATTATTTAGTAATCTAGTAGCTAAGGGAATTATTTAGTTTAATCCTAAGCTTATAAAAATAAAGAGGCGCCCCTTAGAAAAGATAAATACTAATAACTAATAACTTAAAAGGTCTCTACCTTATCCTTATTAGTATTATAGTAGAGATTATTAGGATAGTAATTATAGTAATAAAAAGAAAAGGGCCTTAAAGGTTAAATTAAAGGATAAAATAGATATTAACCTAGGAGATAGTAATAGTAATAATAATAATAATAATAATAATAGTCTTAATCTATATAATCTAGAGACCTATATAGCCTTAGAGATCCTTATAAAGGAGGATCTATAGGGGGAAGCCTCTTAGAGCTCCTAACTAGTAGTTAGGGCCTACCTAAGGATAATAACTCTACTAATAGCTTAAATATTACTACTACAATATCCTTAGACTTATTCTATCTTAATAATAATATTACTAGCTTATCTTTAGAAGGAGTTAAACCTAATACTTTTAATTTTACGGGCGTATAAATAGGAGCTAGTATAAACTTTAAGAAATTCTCTAGTATAATATACTAATATATTAATAAGGATAGTAGAATCCTTAAGTTTTACTTTAATACTAGGTCTCTAATATTATTTATTTCTAATAATTACTACCTAGCCTTTTTTAATACTTATAAGGTCTACTTTATAGCTAGAGGAAAAAGGCTTTAATATAGGGGAGTTAGTACTAGAGAGTTATTATTATAGGATTATATTAGAGTAGATATTAGGATATATAACTTAAATAAGGAACTAGTTAAAATATCTAGGGAAATTTATATAATTTTAAAACTCTTATATAATATAATTATTAGAATAGATATTATAAAACTAAGTATAATTAATATTTAATAGGGTAAATACTAGGATCTTACTATAGTTAATAATACCCCTATTCTAATTAGAGTTACCTTAAAGGTAGATTATATCCTAAAAATCTAAGTAGATATTTAGGAACCCCTAGTAATACTAGTATTACTAATTAAGCTAAGAATATTAAGGATACTAAAATATAAAAGAGTAAATATCTATACCGCCTTACCTACTATACTAGATCTAGGAATAGGATAGAATATCCTAATTATATATTACCTACTAGCGCTAAATTACTCCTATTTATTTAAACTATTATTAATAGTTAACTTATAATTAGGGATATTTACTTCTAGAGTTTAAGTAGTAGTTAGTAATAATTTATAAGCTTATCTTATAGCTAACTTTAGTAATTATTCTATTAAGATCTACTAGGGGTAATTACTAGGAAGACTAGCTGTTTTATAAGAATTAGCTAGACCTACTAAAGTAGACTTCTACTTCGTAGACGTTTATACCAGTAAGTTTAAGGAGGAACTAGATATACTTTAAATAATAGACTTTCTAGAGGAAGTTATAATTCCTAAAGTAGATATCTCTATATATTAGGGGCCTAAATACTAAGAATATATTAAAAAGATACTTAAAAAGTATAAGACCCTTTTTTAAAATAGCCTAGGAAAGTTTAATAATAGTATTAAAATACTAATACCCTTTAAAGATAAGTTAGATATAGTAGGATTAAAGTAAAACCTATATAATCTTTCCTAGAGGAATTATAAGGCTATAGATTTAATCCTAAATCCCTTAATAGAGTAGGACTAGATTAAGAAAGTTCCTTTAAGCGTACCCTCTATTATATTATTACCGGCTTTTATAGTTTAGAAAAATAGGAAATTAAGGGTAGTAGTAGATTTATATAAGGTTAATACTAAGCTTTACCTAGATATATATCTACTTCTAAAGTAAGATATAATCCTAAGAGCGCTAGGTAGATTAATAATATTCTTATTAATTAACCTTATTAAAGGTTTTTTTTAATAGGGAATATGCCCTTTTAATTAGTAGAAGACTACGTTTATTAGCCTATACTAAGGCTAGGAATAATTAAAGGTTTTTATTATAAGTTTAATAAATACTCTAGGTTTTTTCTAATATTATATAGAGAGGCTATTATCCCCCTATTTATAATAATTTATCTTTATATATATTAATAATATTATAATTTTCTCTACTACTCTAGAAGATTATATTAAATATCTTAACTAGGTTCTTAAACTCCTTAAGAATAGTAGAGTTATACTATTACTAGCGAAGTACTATTTTATATACCCTAGTATAATAGCTCTTAGATATTATATATTATAATTAGGGCTTAATATAATAGAGGAGAAGGTTAAAGCTATCTAGAAGATATTATTCCCTATAAATTTAAGGGGGTTAAAGACTAGACTTAGTTTCTTTAATTATTACTATAAATTTATAGAGTATTATATAATAATTACTAGGCCCCTAATTAAGTTAAAAATAGAGGGCTTTAAGAGAAGCCTAAATAAGGGGAGGCTAAGAAGAAATAATATTAAGAAAAAATAACTTTTAATAGATATATCCTATCTAAAACCTACTTAAGTCTCTATTATATATAAGATAGAAGGTTTACGCGCTAGCCCTTAATATTATAAGGATTAAGAAATCCTTAAAGAAAAGTTATATAATACTCCTATTTTAGTATTTCCTAACTTTAGTAGACCGTTTATATTATATACGGATAGTAGTAAAGAGAAGGGATATAGAGTTATATTATACTAGATTAGAATAGATAGGGTAGAAAGGCTAATATTATTTCTCTTTAAAGATCTCTTAGATATAAAAACCTAATATTAAGTTATAGAATTAAAAGCGGGGGCTCTTATTTAGGCGCTTACTAAACTCCTTTAATTTTTTAATAATAGTAATTTTATTATTATTATAGATTATACCGCTCTAAAATTAGCGCTTTAAAATAAAATAAATAGTCGCTAATCTACCTACTTAAATAAATAGGCCCTTTACCTATTTATATTTTAACTAAAGATAAAAATAATCTATTAGGCTAGAATTATATATAGAAATATAGATAGACTATCTAGACTACTTATAATAGAAACTAAACTCGCGAATATCTTCCTTATAGTAGTAATTAAGGTAGAAAAGGAATTTCTAAATAAAATTTTAAATACGTTACCTAGGGATCCCTATTTTAGGAAAATCTACGATTAATTCTAGAAATAATTAAAAGAGTTATAAGGCTAAGAATCCGGGGTTAAAATAGTATATTAATTATATTACTAGGACCTTAAGAATAACCTACTATATATATAAAATCACCTAGGACCGGATCGGCTTTATATTCTAGAAAAGCTTACCTATAAAATCCTTAAATATAGATATAATTACTATATATATAGGGGTATTTATTAGATATATAACTAATTATATAGTTTAATATACTTCTTAAGGATAAGAAAGGTTATATAAGGGTATATTAATAGATACCTAGCTTATTAATTATTAAAACCTTTAAGATAACTACTATATAAGGAATTATATCCCGTAGGGGATACTTAATACCCTCTAGAGGAACTAGTAATAGATTTTATAGTTAGCCTACTACTAACTAGGTAAGGTTATAACTCCCTACTTATAGTTATAGATAAGTTCTTAAAGTTTATCCGGCTAGTCCTAGGGAATAAAATTAATATAGCTAAAATCTAGGCTAGATAATATTTTAATAATATATACTAATTATAAGGTATTCTAAGCCACCTTATCTCTAATAAAGATCCTAAGTTTATTAGTAAATTCTAGAGAACTCTATTCTCTAAATATAGGGTATTATTAGGAATAATAATAGCTTACTATCTATTAATAGATAGATAAGTAGAGTAAATTAACTAGACTATAAAAATAGCCTTAAGATATCTACTAGTAAGCTAATATAAGGAAAACTAGGATACTTTACTACCTAAAGTTAAATATACCTTAAATATTATAGAAAATATAAGTATACTTATAATACTATTTAAAGTACTCTATAATATAAAACCTAGAGGTTTCCTTAATACTATTATCCCTAGAAATAATAATATTATAGTAGAATTCCTCTATTATTATAATATAGTATATAATAATATTATAAACGCTATAAAATTAGCCTAGGTAAAGATAGTAGTAAGATATAATTTAAAATATAAGGTTCTAAACCTAGTAAGTAGTATATATCTTAAACTTATTAAAATAGGAGACGCGGGATATTATATTCCTAAGTTATCCTCCCTATTAATAAAGAAAGTTAGGCCGTATAAGATCCTAGAGAAAATTAGCCCCCTAGTATATAAGTTAAAATTACCCCCTAGTATATCTAGGATCTATCTAGTAATATTAATAATCTACTTAGAGTAGAGTAGACCTAATCCTTTTAATCGAGCTATTCCTCCCCTAGTACTAGTTATTATATAGGGTAGATAAGAATATATAGTAGATAAAATACTACGTAGAGAGAAGAGAGGTAGAAAACGTCAGCAAGATCTCAACTCGCCCCTATGCCCTTGGCAAAGGCCTTCGGCCCGCAGGCCTGTCGCAGCGTGTTGCAAGGCCCCGGGGCCGCTCCGGGCTCCAAGGGTAGCGTCACGTGACTGCTGACTAAGCAATTTTTTTGAAATCTACTAGTTGGTAAATTCTAAGAAATCACGTGATTGCTTACTAAGCGATTCGATGTCACGTGACTGCTGACTAAGCAGAACTTCAAAAGTTTTGATGTTCCATGATCGACGGGGGACTCGGGTAGCGTACCCCGGAGCCACCCCCAACGCCACCCTAAAAGCGACCCCGGAATCGATCGATTCAGCCAATTTGTACGCGGGGGTGATGCGCTGGGGTAGGCCTAGGTAGGTGTTGATGGCGTGGTAGCCATGTTGACTTGGTATGTTGGATGATGCGACAGCGTTGCTGTTGCGGGTACCTTGACGCTATTCCCTAGCGCCCGGAAGCCTAATCTTGGGGAGGCGCGACGCTATTGCCTAGTGCCCGGAAGCCTAATCCTGGGGCGGCCCCGGGCGCTAGGCAGGTTGCCCTTGCGGCCCCTACTGCCCCTGCGGCCCCAGGGCAAGCTTTCTCAAACCACGGCCCTAAGGGCCCGGGGCGGCCCGGGGCCGGCCCCGGGTACCCCTCCGGGTTTTCAGAAATTGCTGACGAAGATAGCTATTAAGTTAAGTAGAGAGGCTATAATAAAACTACCTAAGAACCTACTAGTAACCTTAGGGAAGATATACTAGATATAATAGCTAAATTTAAGAAATCTTAAAGGTAATATACTAATATCTATTAAAGATAAAGGTATTAGTATAATTATAGTCTAAAAATATATAATATAGGTACTCCTACTACTAGCGTAGCTTTAACTTATAGTAAATTAAGTTTTATATTACTTACCTTTATCTCTATTATTAATTATTAATACTAATATAGTATATATTATACACGTTATATCTCTAAAGGTAATACTCCTTACTACTTAGGGTTCTTATATAGACTACTATTACTAAGAAAGTCGCCTAATTACTAACCTAATTTAGAATAAATATAATAATAAGGTATTAACCTAAAACCCTATCTAATAAGGATATTAATTTATATATTATAAACTAGTTAAAGATAAACGTAGATAAAGGCTATATTTAGGGCTTACTATTAACTTAATTCTATATAAGTAGACTTATATCTAAGGAGATCTTAAACTACTTACTTAAAGTAACTATCCTTTTAAGGGTTTTTTAGGTTTATATACTATAATTTAAATTCTAATATAATCCCCTCTATAGAAATAACTTATATTACTCTAAAACTACTAATAGAGCCTGCGTATTAAGGTACCTAAGAGAAAATAAATTAAGACCTCTTTTAGCGGTATTTACTTAGCCTATTCTTATTCCTAATAACTATTATATTATATACTAGATCTAGGATTAACTTAAGCGGTAGGTATAATAAAACTTATTCCTAGACCTTACTATACCCTTAGACGTTACTAAGAAGTTAGGCGTACTAGTTAGTAATTAAGAAAATCTATACTAAGCTAAATAAGATATTATTTAATATATAATAGTACTACCTAAAGTTAGTATACTTAACTATAATAGTTAGGCCTAGGAAGTAGCATTTAGCCTAAACTAGGAGGAAATAAGAGTAGAGGTAAGAAAGTAATTATAGGTTCTATAAGAGTTTAAAATTTATAAATTAAAGAAGGTAAATTTATAGAATAGTATAGGATTATAGGATAATTATAAAGATTTTACCTTCTTTAATCCTCTTAATTATCTTAAAATAAATTATAAGGTACCCCTACTTAAGGTACTAAGAAAGGACTAGGACCTAAGCTATTCTTAAGAATATATTATATTAGATTTAAACTAGCGGGTAGGTATAAATTATACTAGCCTTTTAAGCCTTTTTAAGATAGTTTATAAAATAGTGGATAATATCTATTATAACCTTAAATATAGACCTAGGTAACTACTAGATATAGATTAAGATACTTATCTTAGGGAGAACTTATAACTTATATTACTAATAATATTAGAGGTATTATTAGCTCCTCTATTAGACTAGGAGATCCTAGCGTAACTACTAGACCTAAGTTAAGAAACTTATCTTAAGGAGTACTTATAACCTATATTACTAAAGGTAGTAATATTAGAGGAGTTATTAACTCCTCTATTAAAATAAGAGATCCTAGCGGACCCTAAGATTAGGCCTAATAATATATTATTACCTCCCTTAATTAAATAATCCCGTTTAATAGCTCCTAGGGGAGCCCTTAAGGCTATTAATAAGGTTACCTCTAAAGATATTAATATTAGCTACCGTATAACTAGGGCTCTCTATATAGGGGAAAATAGGGGGGTAAAGATCTTAGGGAAAGTAGGTAAAAGAGTTATTCCTTCTAACTATCTAGACTAGCTATTAGTTAATAAATTCCCTATACTAGTCTTCTTAAACCTAGACTACGTCGTCTTAAAAGAGGAGTTTATAGGCTATTATAGGAGCTTTACTATTCTACTAGATTATTAGGTATTCTAGGTAATTTATTCTAACTTATCTAAGCGGGGGGATTTCTACTAACTAAGCCTTAATTTTAATAGATATCTACCTATTAACTTTATCCCTATAGGGGTACTAGCGATAGCCCTAGATAATAAGGGGGTAAGGCGTTTCCGCGTATTTTAAGGATACTAACTATATAATAATATAGGAGAAAGACTAGGCCTAACTAATAAATATTTACTACCTAACTAGACTTAAATAGTTAATAAATAATACCCTAATTACGTAGCTAGTAGTAATAAAATATCGCTATAGTACCTTAGGGATAATTATCCCGAAATTATCTATCTACTAGAGGATTAGGACGTCCTAGGGGAACTACTACCTAGTAATATAAAGGAGAAAAATCATTAGATACTAAGATCCTTAGCGACGAAAAAATCCGTGACTATAAAGTCTAAAAAACTAGTAAAATCTAGGAGAGCTATCCTACTACTAACTACTTTAATACCCCTACTATTAGCTAGGAATCTTAAACTACTACTAACTACTCCTATACCCCCGCTATAAGCTAGCGTCCTACCTAGTCCCCCTCTAGCTTAGAAAGGTCTTAAAAACCTAAGGTCTAGATTACTCTTAATAATATTAATAACTAAGATAGAAGAATTAAGGGAATCTAATAAGAAATAATAATAATTAAATATATAGCTACTAATAAATAGGAATATTATAGTATTAGAGCTAGTAAAATATTTAAGTATATATAACTAATCTATCGTAAATATAGTAATAATAATTAATAGTACTAAGGATATTAAGTTAATAAAAAAGGCTAATAAGATATTTAATATCTTTAATAATATATTATAGCGCCTAGTATTATACTACCTATATCTCGAGAATATTATTATAAAGTATAATAATAGTTAGTTAGTAAAATAGTTAGCTAATCTTAAAAAAATTGTAGAGGCTGACTTAGTTAATTAATACGCTCGGGACGAGCTTTTTTCTATAGGGGGTAGATATTATAGCTATAGTATAGCTATATTAGGTAAGTATAACTAACCTAGATAGTTATATTTAGCCTTAGGCCTAAGGATATAGAAAAGATAAGCTTTTATAACCTACTTATTTATATAGGCTCTAGCTAGTAACTTAATATTATAAGAATTTTATATAATAATAAGTAGTTATAGATCTTAAGAATAGTTTAGCTAGTCTATTAAGGCTATTAAAGTATATAATTTAAGACTTAAATAAGAATTATATTTAAAAGAAGGGGAGGAATTATATAATAGTCCTACTAGCTACCCCCTTAGTAAGCTTATTAGCTAGTTCTTTTATACCTTAGATACCTACTTTATAACTACCTTTAGCTATACTTATATTTATACTAATTAATATATTAGTTACTAATATCTTCTTACTATAAATTATATAATAGGAGTAAAGGTAAATAGATAAAGAGGATACTATTAAGGTTATAAGAGTAAGGGTATTAAAGCTAATCCTCCTATTACTAAGATATAATAATATTAATATTATCCCTCCTATTACCCCTTATCCTTAGAGTAAAGTAGTAGAAGGTAATAATTTAAGAGGATATATTAAGTAGTATCTAATAAGCTATCTAGATACTAATAGGCCGTAATAGGAGTATATATTAGACTTAATATAAAAGAAGTAATATAACCTTAGAAGCCTTTAATTAAAGAAGATAGATCTAGAGTATTTATATTATAAGTATAATATTACTATTAATATTAATAAGGCCTTAATAAGGGATATAAGTTAGTATACTAAGTAGAAGTATAATAAAGGTAGTCTTTATAATTATAGGATTTATAAGGCTATAGATATAGATAAGGATAATATTATTATTAATAGGGTAGATAAAGATAAGAATAATAAGAATAATATTAATACTTAGAATTTAGATATATAAGTTACTTAAAAGAAGAGCTCTACTCTAAGCTAAAAATACTTATCTTTTAATAGGTTTAATACTAGCTTTATAAGTATTTCTAGCTTAAGTCTAAGTAGATAATTTACTATTAATTTAGTAGTAGCCTTTTAGGATAGGAAGTATAGCTTTAATAGAGAAGACCTCTTAAAAAGTATTAATTTACTAATTATTTTCCTATTTCTTAGATATATTAGATACTTAACGCCTTAAATAAACTTCTTACCCCCCTATTTCCTACCCCTATTACTCCTAAATAATAGATAGTATTTTATAGGAATTATATAAAGCCCTTAAAGTTATTATTTTCTATATATACCTTTATCTTCTAATTATTCTACTTAATTTATATCTTAAGCTTCGCGAATAATATCTTAATAGGATTTAAATCTAGTAAATAGGGAGGGAGTTTAGCTAGGATAACCCCTATAATATAATATATATACTTAAGCTCTTTAGTATTATAAATTAATACGTTATCTATAATAAAAATAGATTATAAGCTAGGGAAAGGATTTATTTAAAGGAGGATTTTTATCTAAATAAAGTTATTAAAGATATTTAATATAATTAAATTATAGTAAATATCCTAGGTAATATATCTATTAATAGTAATTATAAGTAAAATACTCTACCTCTTATTATATATTAGATATTCTTTTTATATTACCCTTATCCTACTTAGTATATATCTATATTTCCTAAATCTAGACTACTTATTTATAGTACTTTTATTTAGAAATATTAACTAGTCTACTTACTAACTTATAAGACGGAGGATCTAGTTAGTCCTAAGGAACTAACTATATTAATATATAATCTTTTTTACCTACTTCCTATTCTAGTAAAGTTACTTAATTATTATATTAATAGCTTATTATATTATAATAATATTAAACTTATCCTAGAGAAAATCTTATATCTTATCTTAATAAGCTATTAACTAATATATTAAGAAGTTAAGAAGCTCCTTTATATAATATATTAATAGTATAAGATAGTAACTACCTTACTTAAGTATATCTCTTAGTTATTAAATTAATCTATACTTTACCTAATTACTCCTCTATTACTTAAGCGTCCTCCTCTTTATTAGGGTAGCTAATAGTATATCCTTATTATTATATTTAAGGAGTAGATAGCTAGTAACCTCCTATTATAAATAAGAGCTATTAGCCTAGGGTATATTATAGGTAGAAGGAGGTAGCAGAGGCGGTAATAGTAATAAAGGTATTAAGTAATAGGTATAATTATATAATTATATATAGCCTTAATTATAATATATTTAGATAGCTTAGATATCTACTAAGTACTTATTAGAGACTCTAGAGATATATTAATAGCTATAGTACTAATTATATAAGGATTTTCTGATTTTCTCGGGTAGTGCCAAGACCGCCACATGAAAGTTTTCCGACGATACCTTAAGGTACCTTACTTTACTTTACTTGCATGCAACGTTGTACGTAGTCAATATTCTCAGCCAAGTTCGACATTATTCAGGTATACATCGAGTCCCTGACAGTTGCTGGGTGTGACTCATCAAGGATGTAAAACACTAGATTGCTAAATCCCAAACCCTCACTACCTAGGCGTACACGCATGCGTTTAGTCGCGCGCACGTCTGATTACCTCATCAGCGACAGCGATTGCAAGATAATGAAGTAAATCCACGTTTAATTTTATATTCGTCAAGGCAAGGAGGTGTAATAGCGCCACCCCGCAGTCGTGTGGCAATTGTGGCTAGGAGACAGGACTCCGAATTGAGTCCGTGTTTTAGAACCTCTTGGGAACAAAACGCCACCCCACGGGTCAGCCACTCGATCCCCCGCCCGCCAGTTCTTTATACCGTAGCGACTAGTGAGGCGCTTGACTGATCGATTGGTGGCTTTTCCCGTAGCTACTAAGCGTACCTGCGACGCGTGAACGATTCTCCGTCCTCCGTATGGCCTACTCCCTACATAATCTGTTTACAACGTGTATCTGAGCTTTAGCGGTGCTTCTACTGAAGTGCACAATGAAATGATCCTATGCGTCCGCTGCTCGCGCCCACCTCCATTAGGAAGATCCCCTCCAACGCTCGTTGAGTAGGCGCGACGCAGCTTGAGAACCACCCAAGCATGCCATGAACGGCACTCCTCGCCTTCGGTCGGCCTATCCATCCACACCTACGTCTGGGCAGCAGCGCCCTCAGCAGAATGGGTCATTCCCAGGTCCTCAGAAGCTTCGTTCCCCACTGCCGTCCATAGATCCTCTCAATGCAAACACCCCAAGGCCCATCATTCCCTTCACGGTGATTGACGCTCCCTCGCAGAGGCTGTATGTTTCAATGTTTTATATTGCCTTGAACATATGGAGAATCTCGGACTATCTTCTACTGGTTTCTGACGAGACGGAATCTTTATGGCTATTTATGAAATGGTTGGCAATCGACTCGACTTTCCTCTATGGACTACCTGGCTTCCAGATTCCTTGGCTGCAATGGTCATCTTGGACGACCGGTATGCTGCTCTTGCTGCATGCTGTTTTGAACGGCATTTTGATGTTTCGCATCCCGGTTAGTCACATCACAGCTTCAGTATCTCGATCAATGCACGCTACTGACGAATGTGCAGATTCCACTTACGGCATGGTTTCTTGCATTCACCAAGGTCTTGTACGACAGAGAGCTTGCGGTCTCGGAACGCAGTGTCAGGCCAGCATCCATCCTCCATAACTCTTCCCTAATCCTTGGCAAGCAGATTGTCAACATATTGCCCGAGGGGTACGTTGAACGTGTCCTGAATGAATACATGTGCAAATGCTGATGCTGCATAGCTCTGCTATGCTCAACCCGGATCAGGGACCCTTTTGTTTGAGCGCCTCGAACTCCTATGCCAGTCTGCCCATTCGCGTTAATCAAACCAATCCTGTACGGATCGAGATACTTCGTATCGATATCGATACAAACGCTAATGAGACCCTCACAATCGCTGGTAAGGCGATCAACAAGCTCAAGCGACAGGCCGATAAGCTGTTCCCTAAGAACGATCACACAAACCCACGCGTACTCTATTACTCGGTGAAGGAAGTCGGCTTGTATCGACTCCAGAAAGTCGTCGACGAATCGAACTTGGAGGTTCAAAGACATCTCTCGGATACGCTCGTCGTTCGATGTCCAACTGCGACTGTGGTAGCCGCTTCACATGACAAATGCAAAGGTGATCTGTCGGACTTTTATCTACAAGTGGAAGCAACGCCGCCGTTGAAAATTAGATATAGTAAAGTGGTGAATAGGGATGACCACGGGCATGCTGTCCTCAGCATACATCCCGAGAGTCTAATCACACCTCTAGCCCAGGAGCGGGCTTCAGGCGCCTTAGTGTCATCAAGTTCGTCTGCTAATGTAGATGTCTCGTGGGCTCGTTCTCAAACTATCAAGATTCCTCTCAACGAGTCGCTTGGTGTTGGTGGAGGCTGGCAATACATGATTGATGAAGTCCATGACGCCTGCGGGAACGTTGCTAACTATACTCACCTTCGATCGCTCGAACGCGGCCAGCAGAAGACGTTGAAAGGTCGTCATCTGGAGCAACAATTCTCCGTACATGAGCGGCCGAAAATTTCACTACGTGATTACGATTCGCAGCATCCAGCCAAGGTTGCCAGGGGCAAATCCAAGCTGCTTCCGCTTCAATCGAGTGCCACCGGATATGTTGATCTTGACGGCACTATCTGCACTCTTTCATATCTCTTTACCCCACAAGAGGATCTACCTCCAGACCAGAGCCATTCAAGCGCAGCAGTAGTGAAGGAGGTGGCTCTCAAAGACGTCAGTCGTGGGCTTGAGGTCCATGAACCAGGACTGTATACTCTGCAATCAATCAAGACACAATTTTGCGAGGGTGAAGTTTTGGAGCCGTCGTCCTGTCTGCTGCTGAACCCACCAGAGCCAGATCTATCTCTCAGCTATGAGAACATCCCAGATAAATGCGCCGGCAACTCTATAGGACTCCTGGTTGATCTCAGCCTGGTGGGAACTCCGCCCTTCCAGGTCTTCTATACTATCCAGCGTAGTGGAGGCAGCATTACACCGATGGTCGAGAGGATCGACCGCCTTCATGCGCAATTGGAGCTCAAACCCCAGTACGCTGGACACTATACGTATCACTTTTCTAGTATCAGTGACGCCGTGTATAGTGACCCACATTCCCTCGGCCACAAAAATGTTGTTCTGGAACAAGAGGTCAGACCTCCCGCCGCTGCACGAATTTTCGATGCAGAAACGGTACGTAGGGCTTGCATTGAAGAGCCTGTAACATTTGCTGTCCAAATGATGGGCCAGGAGCCCTATACACTCGATTACGAGCTGGTTCATCGTGGCCGACGACAGAAGCATACCATCCCTGATATCCCGAGCAATCGGTACATGCTCACTACGAAACCTCTGAGGGACGGTGGGGAGTACACATTGGCACTGACTAGCATTACTGATCAATCGGGTTGCAGAACCTTCCTCAAAGCAGAGGCCAAGGTCGACGTTGGGCTACAGAGACCACGTGCTGCTTTCGGCCATATCGAAGGCAAGCGTAGCATATCAGCATTGGAATCTAAGAAGATTGATCTGCCCCTGAGACTGCAAGGCGAAGCACCGTGGACGGTGACGTATCGATTTCATAATGAGGACGATAAGCACTCAATTTCGCTACGCAGTAGCAACGACCACATGGAGGTCACAGCCGAAGGGACATATGAGATTGTCGATGTTCACGATGCCAGCTGTCCTGGCTCTGTAGATCCAAATGCCAACCAATTTACCGTCGGCTGGATTGCGAGACCTTCCATTCAGGTTACTCGGAGTCCTCTGATTATGTTCGAAGGCGATCGGTATACGAAGAAGGAGGTTTGCGAAGGTGATGAAGACGTTACAGAAGTTTCCTTCACAGGCACACCACCCTACGACGTTGAGTATGAGCAGCGTCATAGACCTGAGCGCGGGTCGCAGTCCACAAGCCATAAAACATTCAACGCAGGGTTAAATTCGGCTTCGTTGAGAATGGAGACCTCTGAAGCTGGATCGTACGAATATAAGTTCTCTAAATTAGGAGACTCTTCCTACAGCCATGATCCTCGAAAGTTTTTGCCCCTCATCGTTCAGCAACGTGTGTACCCGAGACCTTCAGCCTCTTTCCCCGAAGCCGGCAAAACCTACAAGTACTGTAAGGAGGAGGAGGCCGGTGGTGAACTAATCCCCATTACTCTGACTGGACTGCCTCCATTCCATTTGGAGGTCGAGATTAGGCACCACACCAAAATAAAGGCTGACTCAATCAGCGTTCCCAACGTCGAATCAAACCGATATAACCTCCACATACCGCATAGGGTCCTTGCACTCGGTACCCATAGCGTCACTATCCGTAAGGTCCAAGACGCCCGCGGCTGCCAGCGGAACATGGATCACAACTCTTCACGCGTGCAAATCAGCGTAGCCAAGGTCCCGAGCATCTCTCCGTTAGAAGACCAAGCAGATTACTGCGTTGGTGACCGCATATCATATACGTTGTCAGGCACGCCTCCATTCAACGTTTTCTACACTTTCCAGGATTACGATCGCAAAGCTTCCGTACCTTCAACGGACTTCAGGCGGATAGCAGAGAAGCCGGGCGAATTTATTATTACTGCACTCAGCGATCAGAGAAGTACGGACGCTTGTAAAGCGAGGACCAACATTAGCAAGGTGATCCACGAAATGCCAAGCGTGCGGGTCAGTAAGGGGAGGACAGCCACAGTTGACATCCACGAAGGCGGTGTTGCGGAAATTCTCTTCGAGTTTGGCGGGACACCTCCATTCCATTTTACGTAAGTCTTGTCCCTCGCATTCTGGGTGCAATGACTGAAAAGCCTTTAAGATATACGCGCAGTACGACGCCACCGAAGGGTAAGAAAGTGGAGATCCTCGGAACCAAAAATGAGATCTCTCACGGTTATAGCATGACAATTCGTGCTTCGGATGAGGGACTGTATGAGGTTGTTGCCATTCGAGACAGGTTTTGTGCCTTCTCCACGCAAAAAGCTCAAGGGAGGTCTGGTCAGAAGCTGTTGACAAATCGGTGACATGCCGGCAGATAGTAAGTCATTGCAGGCGCGCCCTCGAGCATTTTCAAACCGGTGTTGGGATATGATACCACGTATGTCTGCTTGAATTCACGTAAAGTAGTTCAAAAAGTGAGTCTCGATTACTTTGGTATCGTAGACACCGAAGCTTTCGTCTTGCCTAATCGTGCAATGGCTAGTTGAAGACCGAGCTGAAATGCACTTTCATTCCATCAATGGTTGATGTTTTGGCAGGGCTTTTGCCACTTCAAATTTGTTCCTCGAGGATATCAGTACTGCGGCTCGTAGATTTGTTCCAGAGGCGGATGAATAACCTCTTAGCCATTTCGGTCTTTTAAAGTTCGGCTTTATCCCTTGGTTTCTCCTGCACGTTACTCTACATCCTTGAGTGGTCCTTCAATGATAAGTTCATTTCTCTCATCTTGATGTTACCGAGCCTGCGCATGCGAGATTTCTTATAGAAAATTGAAGTGCAGCCAGCCGTGACGATTCGGCCAGAGGTTGGATCCCCTGATAGAGCCCAAACCCAACGTTTCAATCGGTCAGGAGTCTGCTGGGTCGGTTTACATTAGGCCCTGTCGGATCGGATGCCAACGCAGACCACTCAGAGCGTTTGGAACATAAGGCAGGAGGGCTGGGTGAAGACTTGAGAGAATCAGGCCTGATAAATACAGAGTCATTCTCAAAGGGCGGATGAGCTATTAAGCGCCTTCTAATTGACTGTTGTCTGTTTTGCTCGTTTGGTTGGCTTGATGGTTGTTGACCCATTGGCCGGCAGGCATTCGAATACTAGCTAACCCGTCGCAACCATTGATTCGTGGTTCGGCATACCCTGAAACAAGCCGCATATTAGTATTCAGTAGCTATTTTCCAAATATGCAACGAGAAAGCGTCACATTCCCAGTATTCAACAAGCGCTGTTTCAAGAACGCTCTCTCTTGGGATCCTCATTATGCTCTTCGGTTTAATGCAACGACTATCTTCAAGGGCTGATTTGGATCGATCATGTCCTAAGTCGCTCAAAATGTGATAGGGTTTCTCTTGCCTTGCAGTCACGAGGGATATCTCGGGAACCAATCCATCTACCGATACCACATGTCAACAAGCTTCATCACTGAATGGACCCTGGGATAATATGTTGTATGGAATGATGTACGATAATGACAGCCCATGATACTTCCTCCTTGTGGGTTCTTGTATCCACGTTATAGGTCTGATAAAGTATCAACTATTTGTCTCACCTTGAGGTAGTTCGTATGATTAACCTCGTTCAATAGTTGTCACTATGAGCTCTATTGAAATCTCAGTCTACCAAAAGCAAGATTCTGTCTTAGATCTTATAGTAGCTTGATGATCTCCCGCCGAGGTGGAGGCTCCTACACACCTAGTTACCTAAGAGGCTCACTGTCCTATTCCCAGGCATGGACAACCACCACATCATCGAGACGAGGGTTCTATGGGCCAACCTTTCCGTAATATCACGTCTACTACCTTACACAGAGCCTGGCCAACCATATAAACTCCTTGGCTATCCAGAGAGCTTCCCTTCACCTCACGATTTTTGGTGGCTTCCGGTCATGTTTCGGTATGTTCTTGTCCATCACGTAAAGTTTGATACCCGCTCAAGTAGCATGATTTCCTTAGACGTGACTCATATCGTGTCCTATACCTTGTTGAAGGTATACTGACGTGTACTTCTCACACTTCCGTTATTTTTACATCAGTACGGAAAGGCGTGTCCGCCAACTTAGCAGTGTGTATGCAGGCTGTATGCGATTCGTTGCTTGGCTTGTTCCTCTTATTGATTCATGACGGGTCGCCAGAAATGTACTAGGAGCCCTTACCTCCAGACATCCCCCATAATTCAGTCCCATGCGTTCGGAAGGAAAGGTAACGATTTAAGCTCTTAAGTTCTCGATGCCGTCAGCGTTTCTGGTGACCCCTACCAGGTCTATTTGCCGACAATTCCTGGAAGACACGATACATCGATACAACGATAATCATATTGTTCATATTCAAGCCTGCTTCCGGGTAATCCATGTCTTCGCTTCAATATCTCGGATTCGTTGCAAGGAGTTTCCGGTATTGAAGTCATGCATAAAGATGGATCTCAAGGAGAGCCAATGATCCGTGGATTATTTTTGCAGCGCTGTACGGCTTCAGCAGCGGAGCTTACATATCATGGAATCCCACGTCAAGCGCCCTAACCAGTGAGTTGCGACAGACTAGCTTGATAAATGGATTCTCATTCGCCACAATCCTTGTTGCAGTCCTCGTAGTTACCCGGTAGGAGGAGCGCTAGCATCGAGGAGACAGGTATAAGTACCTTACCTTCAGCTCTTGGCTTTTTATCGCGTCACTTTTAACGCACGAGGGTCGGTACCAAAAGTCGTTGCCGACGTTCACCCGCCTAATTCCGGGCAACGACTTTTGGTACCGACCCTCGGCAGGTGATCTAGCTTCAAGCCACCCGTACGTCGCCGGACTATGGTACACCCTAGCGGATACTGTCGAAGCTTAAACAAGAGCTGGCCACTACATGCGAACGGTGAATTTCGGATTCTGAATCTAAGCAATATTTAATCTCCACTTATGATGAAGCCTCTTGAAGAATGCAGTATGGCCACTCCGGCCCGAAAGAAAAGAAAAACATCTCCTACACGGAGGGAAGAAGCCGCAATGGGTGACGCTATTGGAGGCACCTTAGGCAAGTCCATTGGAGAAGAGGACAAGACCACTGCAGGCTCAAGAGATACTCACGAGAAGACGCCAAAGGAAGCCAAGAAGAGGCCGTCCTCGCTCCCCAATGGCGTTTACAGCTCGAGCTTGTTTCAGCTCCAAACGGACGAACTACTCATCAAGGTGCGACCTGACTACGACAGGCGCATGATCAAAGCAGAGAATGCCCTTCGTAAGCTGAAGGAGGTCATATTGCGGATCCCAAATCATGATCCGAAATCTGTATGTCCTTTGCCCGAAATTAATGTCCGCCCTATCTGATCTTGCTATCTTTGTCAGATCGCGGAAGCTGAGTCCTCTCTCGGAATTCGAATACCATTCCCAAACCCTCGCCCCGGCAAGGAAGCAAAATATAAGCTAGCCTATTCCAAGCCCGCAACTATCAATGTCGTTGGCAGTTATGCACGTAAGACGGCCATCCAAGTCGGAGGTTCGCTCACGTTAGATCTCGCCGTCACCATGCCTGCGGAAATCTTCCAGGACAAGGATTACTTGAACTACAGATACTTCCATAAAAGAGCATACTATCTGACTTGCATCTCGAAAGGTATTGAAGAGGCAGAAGACTGTACCTTTGCCATTGAATTTGCCTATCAGAATGATAGCGACTTACAGCCCGTGATCATTGTGAAGCCTGGTGAAGGTAAAGATGATTTCTCGAAGTCGAAGTCTCTTATCAGAATAATCCTAGCTGCTGAGGGGGATCTATTTCCCATCTCAAGGACACTCCCAGATAAAAATTGTATCCGGCCAAAGGTCGAGGGACCCACTTCTCATCAAAATTCGCCCACACCATTTTACAATGCATCTTTGAGATCCGAGTGTTCATCGATGGCGTATCTGAAGTACCTACATGCGGCCTCACTACAGTCAGACCAATTCTCTGACGCCTGTATTCTTGGTAGTGTATGGATTCGACAGCGTGGCCTAGGACAAGGAGGTTTCGGCTCATTTGAATGGGCTTGTACGATGGCTTTGCTAATGCAAGGTGGCAACCAGAGAGAAATACCTGTACTGTTGAGAGGATACAGTAGCTTCCAACTTTTCAAGGCAACTCTCAAATACATTGCCACGAAAGATCTCGTGGCGACACCTGTCCTTGTCCAGTCTATTGATAACGAAATTGCTAAGACCGAGCACCCAGCCATGTTTGATGGTTCAAGAGGAATGAACATCCTGTTCAAGATGACGCCATGGTCATATGCGAATCTTAGACACGAAGCTAGCCTTACGCTGAAGATACTAGGTGACCCGCTCTCGAATCAATTCAATGCTTGCTTCATAAGTAGGATTGACAGTCCTCTGCATAAGTTTGATTGCATTGTCACTCTACCAATTTCTTCGCAGCATACTCCGACATCTCAACAGAGGGACGCTATCAGCGACGACACCATGTACTGTCAAAAGCTTTATCATTCCCTGAAGGCAGGACTTAGAGATCGGGCCGTGCTAACATATATGGAATCTCCTCAAAACCCCATGGTATGGCCAAGGATTCAGACGCAGTCACTGGAAAGTCAGGGTGCTGTTCAGGTTGGACTGCTACTTAATCCGGAACAAGTCAATCGGACTGTTGAGCGAGGTCCTTCAGCAGAGGATAAGGAGAGCGCAGCGATATTCCGCAGGTTCTGGGGCGAGAAAGCGGAACTGCGTCGTTACAAAGATGGGAGCATCCAGGAGAGCCTTATCTGGTCTTCTTCGGAAATACAAGGCAGTGTCTTGAGGCAGATTGTCACCCATATTGTCCGGCGGCATGTTGGCGACGAAGCAGCTGTGGGGTTGGAGATTGTAGGAGAGTCCTTTGACCGCCTACTTTCGACACAAAGCGCGACTTTCGTCGAACCAGTCAGTCGATATCAGGCTGTTATGAGTGCCTTCGAGACCGCAGAAAAAGATATCAGAAGTCTAGATGGTCTACCGCTCCAGATAAGACACATCTCTGCTGCCGATTCTCAATTACGCTACGCTTCGGTCAGACCGCCAGGTCTCGATCCAGTCCGTTGCATGATGGACCCGGCGAACACCTGTGTCCAATTCGAAGGTTCCTCCCGCTGGCCTGACGACCTCTCAGCGGTCCAAAGAACCAAGATTGCCTTCCTCCTCAAAATTGGTGAACTTCTAGAAGAACTTACTGCCGGTCTGACTACGCGACTAGGCCTCGAGAATGCTGATCGCAAGCTCGTGAACGTTGCTTTTCTTGATATTCTGTACCCCTCCGGCGCCTTCTTCCGTATGCGTATCCACCATGAGCGCGAGCTCAACCTCCTCGAACGCACTCTGAAGGGCGATATTAGCACAGCAGCCAGTCGAGAAGAGATTGCCTCAGCGCTTTCAATCTTCAGACGCGACTTCGTCCAAGCACCTCTCCACACTCAAGCTGTCCGCACATTGAGCACGCGATTCCCTCTTCTCTCACCTTGTATGCGCCTCATGAAGAAATGGCGAGACTCGCATCTACTCTCTAGTCATATCAGCGACGAGCTCATCGAGATCCTTACCATTCGCACCTTTGTTCATCCCTATCCTTGGTCCGTTCCTGGCAGCATCATGACGGGATTCTTGAGAACACTGACATCCATATCCAAGTGGGACTGGCGGTCTGATCCCTTGATCGTAGACTTTAACAATGAGATGACCAGTCAAGATATCGACGCCATCAAATTGCGCTTTGAGGCATGGAGGCAAATTGACCCTGCGATGAACCGTGTGGCAATGTTTGTAGCGTCGAAGGTGGATCGCGATGGTACCACATGGACAGAGTCGAGCCCGTCAAAGGTTGTAGCAGCAAGGTTCATAAGTCTAGCGAAAGCTGCTTGTGTGTTGTTACAGGAGCAAGGAACGAGCCTTAAACCAGAGGCTCTTTTTGCGGCATCAATGAGAGATTATGATTTCGTGATACACCTCAATGAAAGGTTCATTAAAGATAAGCAAGTAAAGGACAAGGGAAGACGAACTGCATTCAAGAATCTACAGATCCAAGCTTCAGAGGATAGAGGTCTAGCCGGCTTCAAGCCGGTGCACGCTTTGGTAGAAGAGCTGAGGAAACTTTATGGCGGCAGCATACTCTTTTTGCACAACGAGCGGGAATGTTCAGTCATTGCTGGACTGTGGAACCCTCAGACTGGCCCGAGGCCGTGGAAGGTCAACATACCGTACTCTACAATGCCGGTCTTGCCTTTTGACGAAGAGGGCGCCGATAATGTCTGTATCAATAAGGCGGCTACGTTGCATGCAATTGCTAGACTGGGAGGCGACATGGTGTCACAAATTGATGTTAATCAGTAACATACGGAACAAAGTCCGAGATACATTCTCGCTATCGCGGCCTGTCTCCCAAGGGGATAATAAGGTATGAGTGCGCCAGCGCTATGCTCGATTTTGAGAAATCTGTTCCTCATCCCAAAGCCAAGGTAGTCTGCAGATCAGCCCGCCAATTCTCTACAAGCTTCGGTCCAAACCCCTTTAATCGCCCCAATTGCACAAGATTCCGCACCACTCTCGCCTCCTGGTCATCTTCCTCGCCTGCACAAAGAGCTTCAATAACAGCCTCTGCTCTCTTCGGCCCTACACCTTTAAGCAATCGAATGCGGCTTATGTCTCTCGCATTCACGATATCCAGAAGCTGCTTTGTCCGCGGAGTCTGCATCATGTCGATCTCAGGCGTAGTTTGAGGCATCGATATTTTGGACTTTGCTTTATATCTAAAGCCTGCATCTGATTGGTAGTCTTGTTCGTCAGCCTGTTCGCTGCGGCACTCTTCGTCTTCATTCGGCTGGTGTGTTTTTTTTCGAGGGCTCAATGACGAACGCTTCGGGTGAACTAAACTATGTAGCGATTTACGCGTCTCTTTCCGCCGCCCGTCTTCCTTCTTCTTCTGTATCTTTCCCTTGAGCTTGTCAATCTTGAGGTCTAGCTTTTCGTTGTCAGGAAAGAAGTCTTTTGCTAATATGAACATCCTAAGAGCACTGGCATCCTCTCCCCGCACTGCATGCTGTTTTGCCATGAGTAAAAAACTCAGTCCTTGCTCCCTTCCGTCATCTTTACCGTCTATTCTCTGCTCCAATAGATCTAGCCGCCTCTGTATTGTCTGACTGATATCCGGTTGTGGAGCAAGTAATTCCTGATCTAGGGCTCGAGCGGATAAAAGATCGGTTACCTTCCTTTCGATTATATCTTCAATGGCGTCCTTGGACATCGTCGGTTCAGCTTTAGGTAGTAGGCGATCTAGACTTCGTTTCTTCGGAGGGCGCGTCACTGAGGAATAGGTCGGATCTGATGGCCGTTTCTGTGGAGACGCGAGTCTATTGTCATCTACTCGGGCTAGGCGAATAGATGTATTCGACTGTTGGGCTCCGTCTGTATAGACCGAGAAAGCTTTCGCTTGCTTGTTACTCGGATAACTCGAGGAGTTCAATGAGTTGATTCTGCTGTTGTGAACACTATTGGCTAATGGCCTCAGTGGCTGACGTTGCATATTGAGCCCTGTGAATGTGGGCACCGCTCGGCAACCCTTAAAAACTGGTTCATTCTCAATTTCTCGAACTTCAATTTTCTTCGTTCGATTGGCGAAATTCAACGAAGATAACGTGTCGTTATGGTATGATCTCACCGGGGCAAGATTCAATATCATAATCGTCGTCCCATTGTTCTGACCAAGAGAGAGGATTCTAGTCATCTTGGATTCTCTATAGGGTACTCGAGCTGAGTCAGAGCCTATGGCCTCCACGCATTTGGCGAGAACAAACAGGCTTTTGTTAATACTAGCGGATTCTACCATTCTTTCTTTCCGATTTTCGGTTCTGCGATTGTCTTCGGACCCGGCCAGATCAATTGCAGAGGCTGTACTGATTCGGACTTCGTCTCCGGTGGTCACAGTCAGTTTTATGCCGAGAATGGCGTGCGATCTTGAGGAAACAGAGTTCAGCTAATTGACATGTCAGTGTTCGGGAAGATGTTGGCTATATATAAGAGCCCTCACCTTGGTTGCACTGGTTGAGCGATTGGTATTTGCCTGATCGTAAAGGGTCTCAAATTGCTTTAAGTTTTCACACGGCCTCTCGGTGAGGCCAACGACTATGGCTTTGCCCTGATTCTCACGTAACGGTAATCCCGCCATGGTGCGTTTTTCAGGTGCCTCGAACAAATCGAAAACCTTGTCATTGTAGATCTCATAGTAAGAAAGAGCTATTTCCACAGTCGTCTTTCCTACCGAATCCTTGTCGGTCTTCCGTGTCCTCCGGTATATGCCTGATCTGAGCGACTCCGTAATTAGTACTTTCGAATCTTTGTACCCATACTTGCGATCATTCTGAAGAGCAGGCTCTTTCAACCTCTTCTACTCGACATGATTTTTCTAAAGAGACAAAGTATTAGGTGGGAGAGCAAGGCTCACAGTAGACGTGGGATAACTCCTCGTTCAGCAAGCGTCTTACCGCCGCGCATTGTGTGGGTCTTTCCAGTCCCCGTACTACCATAGGCGAAAATGGTGACATCAAAACCATTCTGCCGATGATCCCCACAATTAGTAATCGCTTTTCAGTAAATTCCTCCAGAGTTTGAGACGGTATCGTGCAGTAATACTCCTCAAGTATGTTACGAGACGGGACAGGACAAGTATTCACAGGCTGGGGGTTACTTACAAAGAGATGTTTGATCGTAGGGGACACTGCAGCAAATCAGCCCCATATTGCATATCATGCATTATTAGCATATGAATCTCGCCAGACCTTCGTTATCAAATATTTCTTGTTGTGTTGCAGAATGACCGTAGACACTGCTGAATTGGAATGTAAAAGCTTCGCCCTCGTTTTTTGGATTTGGGATTCTGACAAGTGTCGGTTGATCTGATGCAATATGGCTGACAGCAGAGACTATTACATCCTTTGGCGATTCGTTCTGCTGATGCGGCCTAATTCTAGCCACCACCCGTATACCCATTTGGTATCACATTTATCGGTATGATTGAGTCTCCCTTCACTAAGGAAGATCGAATAGAGTTACGAGTGAATGTTTACTTCTCTTGCCCGTAGCAACGCCTAAAACGGGCCGCCCCGGAGCACGTTAGTTTAGCGCGTTCAACGCGTTCAATCTCAAGTCGCGACAAGCTCGACACCTGACGACCGTCTCTCGGGTAGGGGTCACTCCACAATGACGCCGTCCAAGCGTCAGCGATCAGTGGAAGACGATGGGGAGACGGAGATCATTGATGTTGAAAGTGCTTCGTCAAGCCTGCAACAAACCTTCGTACGACATCCGAGGCTCACTAGCAGACAACGACTGACTGAACAATAGAGGAAGAAACCTCGAGTCTCGTATGATGAACGTCAGTCGCCATCATCAGAAGACTCCGCAGATGAAGAGCGTTTCGAGGAGCAGGCAACGCAGTATGCTAGCCAGCAGAGGAACAAGAAATTGTTGGACAACGAGGCTGCAGAGAATGGTATTATTGACAGCGTCACTTGCACCAATTTCATGTGTCATACCTTCCTGGAGATTAAATTGGGGCCTCTCATCAATTTCATTATTGGACACAACGGAAGTGGTAAAAGTGCCGTCTTGACAGCTCTCACGGTATGCCTTGGGGGAAAGGCCGCGGCAACAAATCGGGGTGGGAGCCTGAAGAGCTTCATAAAAGAAGGCGAGGAGTAAGTTGTTCTCCTTTTTCGGCGTTGTTCGTGCTAAGACTGCCAGATCATCCATACTTAGCGTGAAGATCAAGAACGAAGGCGAAACCGCTTATCAGCAAGACGTCTATGGCAATTCAATCGTTGTTGAGCGTCATTTTTCTCGCTCCGGAAGCAGCAGCTTCAAGATTAAGAGTATGACTGGACGATTGATATCTACGAGGAAGGGTGATCTTGACGAAATCTGCGACTACTTTGCACTACAGATTGATAATCCAATGACTGTGTTAACTCAGGATATGGCCCGGCAATTCTTGAACAACTCTTCTCCTTACGACAAATACAAATTTTTCATGAAAGGAACACAGCTCGAACACCTCGACGGAGACTACCTTATCGTCGAACAGAATGTGGAAATCATTGATCAAGATCTGTGGAAAAAACACGAAGACATCAAAGTCTTCAGGGAGGCAATGGAAAAGGCTCAGAGCCTTGTTGCTCTATCACAAAAGCAAGATGAACGCCGCGCAAGGATAGAACATCTATCCCAACAGATGGCATGGGCTCAAGTAGAGGAGCAGGAACGGACACTGGAGGGCTATGTTAGGAAGCTAGCTAGGACTAATGAGAAGATTGACGCTCTGGAGATGACTGCTGCGGGATTGAGTGAGGCTTTCAGCCAGACCGAGCAATCATCCGAGCATGCCAACAACGCCCTTAGGGAGACTAAGACCGCTATTGCGCCCTTGCAAGAGGAGAAAGTCCGGATCAAGAAAGAACATGAGAGACACAAGGCGGAACAGATGGCTTTACACGTAACGCTTGCTTTCTTGCACAGGTTGATCACGTCCACTGATCTCGAGATTTAGGTTGAGCAACGAGCAGTTTCGTCTGAACTGAAGGGTGCAGATGCCAGGATCAAGAAAGCCGAAGACGATATCGCGGCTGAACATCAACGGCTTAGCGATGCAGACGGTGGAGGCCACGCCCTACGGCGTGCAGAGATTGAGGAGAAAAGGGAAGAGGCAATCGCGGTCAAAGCTCGGCTTCGAGACTACGAAAACGAGCTCCCAGCGCTCGAAGACAATAAGCTCCGTGCCGAAAGGGAACTCAAAGACTCCCAGGAACCACTTAGACGCCAGCGAGCTGCCGTTCAAGAAAGCGAGGGACGCCTGAACACGCTTATGAGAGATCGAGGCCAGCAACAACAAGCGTACCCTGCCAATATGACACGGCTCTTGACGGCTATACGCCAAGATGACGGATTTAAGCAAAGGCCAATAGGACCTATGGGCAATCACGTCCGCTTACTGAAGCCCCTCTGGTCAAGTATTTTGGAAAAGTCGTTTGGTGGAGCTCTGGAAGCCTTTGTTGTGACGAGTAAGGAGGACCAACTTAGACTGTCTGCAATGATGCAAAGAGTCGGATGGTGGGTTTGTTGAAGCCGCCAACATTGTTCCTACGTTAACGCACAGCAAGTTCGTTCCAAGTCTTAATTACCAACAACAACCCTGTTGATACTACAGGTAAAGAGCCGGATGAGCGCTTCGAAACGTCCTTGCGAGCTCTTGAGGTATTATACTACAGGGTGTGCTACGATTTTGGCTAACCCTTTGCTAGATAGATAATGCTCTTGTCAAAAAGCAATTGATCATCAATCAGGGCATTGATCAAACGATATTAATAGAGGGTCGTAGTAAGGCTATTGATGAGATGAGCGATGCCAGACTACAGAACGTAAGACAGTGCTATGCGCTTAACGACAGGTCAGCGGATGGGATTCGGCTCGCATACGGATATGGAGGTGGCCTCTCGCAATCTCACCAACCAGGCTATAAGGGCACTCCGCGAATGAAAACTGATATAGAATATCAAATCAAGTATTTATTACGTTTCCTTTAAATGTCGCACAACGCTAAATATGTATAGCTCTCAGCGCGAAGCGCTTCAACATCTCAAAACAGAAATCAACAAGCTTGAGCAGAATGTCCGTGAGAAACAGAGCCGCCTCACAATGTGCGAACAGGCCATAGTGAAGCAGAATCGAGAGATCGGACACTGTCGGATAGAAATGCAGCGAGCCGACGCTCTTGTGGATGACCTCCAAGATGCTCTAGATGCCGATGCTATAGAAGAAGGCCGTTTGGATGAGCTAAAAGGACAGCTGACTGAAGCTCAGGAGGAGAAGGCGAGTTATGAAGAATCCTACGGCGAGTTCGTGGTGGCGAAGGACAAAAACAATGTTTTAGTGAGAAATACAAGGGATGAAATGGCAGAGGTAGACAAGGGAATCGAAGAAGCTGAAGCGAAAATCACCAAGGCGGAGATGAAGGCGACGAGATGCAGCGACCAAAGGGCAGCTGCACTTCACGACAAGAATGTCGCAATCGAAGCTGTAGAAAAGGAGAAGAAGGATAAGGAAATGTACGAGAAAGAGCGAGTGGGTCAGGTGGCCGTGGTCGAGAGTTTCACCAATCAAGCGAGTGCAATCTTCGACCGAGTGCGCGTGGACGAAGGCGAAACCGAAGAGTCAATAGAACGAAAGCTCGAAAAACTACACAGAGACTTGGCGGCAGCCGAGAAAAGGTACGGACAGAGGTCCGTCCAATATTTTGCGGATAGTTTGTTGACCATAAGACAGAGTTGGAGGCAACCTTCACGATCTTGCTGAGGCTGCGGTGCAGAAAATTGGCGCCTACGACAAAGCTAGACAGGAGGTGGAAAGCCTCGAGGAGCTTACACAGGTAATGCGCCGTGTTTCGAGTGGGCCTACTACTACTGACAGTACATCAGCTCTTGAAGGAGACTCTGATCAATCGTCGAGATCGATGGAGGAAATTCCAGAAGCACATCACGTCTCGCGCGAGGATTCAATTCTTCTACCTACTCAGCGAGCGTGGCTACCGTGGTAAATTGCTGGCCAATCACAAGGAGAAAAAGCTCGACTTGTTGGTTCGTCGACCTCGAGCATTCTCGCTGCTGAAGGAGAAGCTGACAAGGGATAGGTGGAGCCGGATGAGACTCGTAAGTCGTCCAAGGGCAACAACACCAAAGGGCTTTCCGGAGGCGAAAAGTCGTTCTCCACCATATGTCTACTTCTCTCAATGTGGGAAGCAATGGGGGCCCCGATCCGTTGCCTCGACGAGTTGTAAGTGGTTTTTCGCGCTATCATCGTCCGAGAGCTAATATGACTCTAGCGACGTTTTTATGGACTCGGTCAATCGCGAAATCTCAATGGAGTTGATGGTAAGCCCGGAATCCTGGATCAATCAACCCGATGCTTACGTGCCACAACAGATCAAGTGCGCACGAGGCTCGCGGGGCAAGCAGTTCATCCTGATCACGCCTCAATCGATGAGTAAAGTCTCTCCGAACGACCACGATGTTAGGGTCAACAAGTATGCGTATCCGCCGATAGGGAACACTCTTGTCTCGTTGCTAATGAGTCTTTAGGATGCGTGATCCCGAGCGTGGACAAACGCAGCTTACCTTCCCTCCTGGATGATGCTGGTGGCTCGCTGCGATTGTGCGATTGCGCTAGCCCTTCAGTACGTATCTTATACTATGCTTAACAACCGCTTCGGCAGGTAGGATCGTACGTGGTGTCAAATGCATGCAGTGCTGCCATTTTGGCCACGGCATAGCCCACTGGTTCCAAATTTGTGTCTCGGGTCTGATCATTCCACGGACGACCAGCCATTGCAAGCGGTGGATATGCATTGCCACTTCGAATGGGAGCAGACGCAAGACCTCTGGTGGTCGCCTTGGGTTAATTTTGGATTCATGGTCGTCTTGCTGCTGCCGCTAGTGCCCTCTCAAACCTCGATGCCAAATCCGCTGCATCCTCGAGGCCGACACTGATCCTCACCAAGTCAGCTTCCACCCCAAACTGTGCGGTCCACTCCAGCTCCCCATAATGTGCCAGTATGACATAGGGCGAGCTGATTGTAAAATTGGTGCCAAGGCTGGGTCCTTTTGCTGTCTCAAGTATGTCGAAGAAGGTGACGGCTTGAGCGGTTGTCTTGAAGGTGACGGACAGAAGGCCTCCATAACCCCCTTTCTCGTTGCGACAAGCGTCGTAAAATTCCCGACTCTCACTGAACTTGGGATAGTATACCTGTTTGACGATCGGCGAAGCCTTGAGGGTCCCGCAAATGGCTTCGGCGTTCGTGTTGATCCTGTCAATCCGTGAGACATAATCTCGACTGTTCCTCTCCATGAACAACGCGTCCTCTGGCCAATAATTGTCCTCATAGTCTGTTTCCATGATTTCCTTCAATTGAGAATGATAGCGACCTTGCGGGTTCAAGACCGCACTTCCACCCATAACATTGCATTCCCCGGTGAAGACCTTCGTCAGACTGCTGACGACAACGTCTGCGTACGGTAATACGTGCACATTGACGAAGTTACCAATCGTCTCATCGACGACCACGGCGAAGTCGTAGCGATCGGCAAGTGCTCGGATGCGACGAAGATCGGGCGTTGTCAGCAGAGGGTTACCGGGGAACTCGCAGAAGAGGGCGAGGAAGCTCTCGCCCGCTTCGCAACGTCGTTCCAAGTCGTCCAGGTCCGCGGCTGCCCCATGCCCGTAGAAAATACAGCCTGGACCCCATTTCTGTAGGATCTTGAGGGTGTCGATGTAGGGGAAACTACTCAGACTTAGTGTCCCGGTCGGTTGTATTGGATATGGATCACTAACCCGAAGCTGACGCTCTTCAGTCGTCCTCTACAGGCCATCAGAGTGCGGTGGGTATTGAAAATCGAACTCATGCCGGTCGGATATAAATACACATCATTCTCCGAAAATCCTGCTACGTGTTCGGTTCTGGTCGGGGTGTGATGCATCTCCAGGGCTTCTTTGAGATCTACATTGGCTGTCAGAGCGCCAGCGATACGCCTGCGTATGGCGAGCTTGGCGTTACAGGCGAGGGAGACATCGAGATTTCTTCCAAACCGTTCTTCGACGAATTGAGTACAATCTTTGCATTCGAGATTGCTTCCGGGCGACGATTGCTTCCTTGGGGAAAGGTCGATAGAGTCCTTCTTCTGGTACCTTCGAGGGCCCTTGCTTGACGAGGTGAATCCAGCCGCAACCACATGCTCCACAGGAGCTTGGTTAGCAATCAACCGACCATCTTCGAATGCTTTGTGACAATACTCGGCTCGCCGACTGGAAACACCTTCACCGGAATGTTGCCAGAATGTCTTTGCTACACTGAAATGTGCACGGGGAAGGATAACGGCGGAAAGGATCTCCCTTCCGTGGACGCTGTCATTATTTGCATCGCTGCCAAAGATACCATCATGCGGATAGAGATCCACGATTCTGACTGAAAGTTCGCCGAGAGTTGGCACTTGATCACGCAGAAAGGTGGAACATCGTTCTGCGATTGCGTGAGATGGAAATAAAAAAGCATTTTCTGCTGCATGACCATGTTCCTTGATGATTGCATCGGCGAAAGCTTCGATTGATTTATGGATGAAGAAACTAGCGATCATCAAGATTTAATTGACGGCAATGTGAATAGCTTAAGGAGGACAAACACACCGTGGATAGCCAGTTTTCATCTTACTGAGAACCCAATCCTCTCCTTCTTCGTAGCCAACATTGGCTTTCCACGTGGGTAATGAAACCGAAACAGCCTACGCCATCAGCATTGGACCATCATGTTGATGTTACGATCATCCTAAAACGCTTACATGTGCCGTATTGGGGGGGATAGATTCCCCCACCTCATGCGAGAGCATTGTGGCTGTTGCTGCAGTGGCCATCTCCTCGAATGTGTTCCAAGAAGAAGCGGGTTGCATGTATTATATACAAAGACGTTATATTGGATTTTATCCGATCTCGGCATCGACTATGTTGTATGCGTTTATTTCCCGTACAAAAGTAAGTGCCCGAAGCACGCGATCCCAAGCGGGCCGCCCTTGCAGAAATTGGATCCCGGTTCAGGGGTCCCTAGCGCCGTTCCTTGTTCGTACCTTACCTTACCCACTACCCACGCTATCAACCCCTCAACGACACAACGCAGTCGAGCCCAGTCCTCGCATTCGCATTTTGCTTTCCAGATACCAGTCTAGCACCGAGCATTGAACCGGATCTTCGTCAGTCTCTACCGTCAATCCCCACCAATATAAGCCTTTACGACCTCCACCCCACTTCCCCTTTTCACCACCTCTCCCCAACAACTAGAATACGCCCAAGATCCAATTACCAACTCCTCTCACTCAGCCAACACCATGGAGAGCCTAATCTCCAGATTCAAAGACAGTGAGTTCCTCCCCCTCTCCCCCCTTCTCTGCCCACTCGCTGCATTCATTCCAAAGATCCCTACCAGATCCTAATCGACAGCCTGACAATCTACAGAACTCGAAGTCCTCCGCCTCGAGAAACGCTACGCCAGACGAACCCATCGCGCTGCATACAAAGGCAGTGCCGTGTACGAGGACGGGGAGTACAAGCGGGGAAAAGCCGATAAGAAGAACACAGTCTGCGAGGTTGGAGACGAGCCGAGGCGGAGGATGAAGTGACCGAGTACCGCTCATACACTGGGAGCGCCGGCGTTGGTGGCTTTTTCGGTGACATCGATATCATGGATCCTATACCCTATTACGAGGTTGTAATGCGATTTTGGACGTCCTTCTCAGATCGATACCCACTTATGTTGATCGTTTGGCTTGCCGCTTCTATTTGGTTGAGAGAGGATTTCCTTGCAGGGAGGAGGATACCTAATGTTAATGGCTTTGAGAGAGGATACCAGTCAGGGCTCGATATCTACTTATGGTGATCGTTTGGCTTGCTGCTTCTATTTATTTGAAGGAGAATTTTCTCGTAGGGAGGAGGATACCTAATGATAATGGCTTTAAGAGCGGATACCAGTCAGGGCTCGATATGTCAATGCGTGAGCGCTATAAAGCCAGCCTTTGATGAAGCATCGACTGCTCATATAGTGGGAATCTAACCGAATTCTTGCAGATAGGAAGATAAGTAATCAACCATGCAAGTCCTAAGCAACAAAGCTCCCATCTTGGGAGCGTTTGTCAAAGCTAAAGCTCCTCCCATGTGTCCATCCACCTATCCTCACAGCTTCCACCAACTAACAAAAGACACGCTGACTTGACATTATTCCCTTCACTTCTAACCCGCCACATGGCTATCATGCCAGGCATCCCCCACCCATGTCATATGCTTCTACGCTCAAGGCATGTACAACACCTGTCCGCTAGATTATCGGATACAGCGGCCTTTTGAAATTCATGTTGATTTCCTGAGCTGGGTAATTGCTCGACTTCTCAGTCAAGTTTACGTTTTCGTTTATTTGTGTTATGTTCCGTGTTTCGGCAGTCTGAACGCTCGGTTGAGGTTCGAATCTTGGAAAGATACGGGTGAGTTTTGCTTCTTTTCTCCTGTGGGATTGTCAGGGGTTTCGGGGCATAGACAGATAGTAGGCTCATCTCTGTATGCATACTGCCATATTCTCCGAGAATAGTACCTCGGAACAGGAACAAAAAGGTCCGTCTGAGGACAACATTTTTCATGATACATGTAACATACAAGGCCAATATAAGGCCACCTATCGCTGATCGCCTTCGGATTGCTCCTCAACTTCTCGACCATCATCGCCGTCAAACAGGCTTTCTTCTTGAGCATGCCAAAGCTGTGAGTACACCCCTCCTGCGCCGAGTAGCTGACTGTGAGTGCCACTTTCGGCCACGTGCCCATCCTGGAGGACGATGATCTTGTCGCTGTCCATGATGGTCCGCAATCTGTGCGCCACAAACACACTCGTTCGCCTCTTCTCTTTCAAGATACTGTTGATGTTCGACAGGAGCGATTGCTCGGTATACGTATCCAGCGCGGACGTGGCTTCGTCAAAGAAAAGCAGAGGCGGGTCCTTGAGGATCAACCTCGAGACCGCGAGTCTCTGCTTCTCTCCGCCACTGATCATCATGCCCCGTTCTCCTACCATGGTGTTGTATCCTTCAGGTAAGCTTTCGATGATCTCGTGTACCCTTGCTCGTTTGGCAGCGTTCCTGACTTCCTCCGATGATGCCTCCATGTTACCGTAGCGAATGTTGTGCTCTATAGTGTTATTGAAGAGAGGAGTATCCTGTGGCACTACCCCGATAGCCTCACGCAAACTTTGTAAGCTGACATTCCGAATGTCGGTATCGTCGATCAAGATCCTACCTGACTCGGCATCATAGAATCTGAAGAGCAGCCGAAGTATTGTGGATTTACCACAGCCGCTGGGGCCCACTATTGCTATTTTCTGGCCTGCTGGAATGGTAAGATTCAGGTTTCGAAGAATCATCCGATCCTTGTTATACCCAAAGGTGACGTTCTCAAACTTAATCTCTCCGCCTTTGTTTAATTGCAAGGCGTTTGGCTTCTCAGGTTCCTTGACCGCAATGTTAACTTTTTGTAGGTTGAAAAGAGTTTCCATGTCTAGCAAGGACTGTCTGAGCTCTCGATAGACCGAACCTAGGAAGTTCAGAGGCACTGAAAGCTGGAACACTAGCTGGTTAACCATCACGAGGTCTCCGATAGTCATGGAACCTGCTGCTACGCCATCGGCTGCTAGGTACATCATCGCCGAAAGGGCGCTGGAGAAGATCAGGTTTTGACCTGCGTTCAGAAACGAAAGGGATGTAGTAATTTTGATGGAAGCCTTTTCGTAATCACTCAATGCTGTATCGTAACGGCCAACCTCGTACTTCTCATTGTTGAAAAACTTGACCGCCTCAAAGTTGATGAGAGAGTCGACTGCTACTGTGGCACCAGCATTGTCTGCGGCGTTGGCTTGCTTTCGAAATTTGGTACGCCACGACGTGGTCACCACAGTGAAACCAGTGTATGCAACCATAGTGAAGGCAGTAATAGCTGCAAATTTGGGCCCATACTGATAGGCTAAGATGCCGCAGACCATGGAGATCTCCAAAGCTGTAGGAATGATATGAAAAACCATGGACGTCAGTAGAAAGCTGATACCTTTCGTTCCTCTATCAATAGCCCTTGTGAGGCCTCCAGTCTGCCTTGATAAATGAAAGTTCAAATCGAGCCGGAGCAAATGCTCAAACACGTTGCATGCGACTCGACGAATGGCTTTTTGTGCTACGCTGGCGAATATAGCGTTCCTGATTTCCTGAAACACAGCAGCACCAATACGGGTCGCCCCATCTAAGGACAAGGTAAGTCAGGTAATGGTAGGTAGGTAGGCAGACAACTCATACATGCCACGATCATGGCTCCGCCAACTGTCCAAGCAGTGCCACCAATAGCTACGAAATCCACATTCATGGAATCAACGATACTCTTGAAATAAAACGGTACTTGCACATTCAGAATCTATGAGATCCTGAGTCTTTTTAGATTTGATATAGTCTGAAGACGTAATTCCTACCTTGGAGCCAACCAAGAGTGCAAGAGCCGTTCCAACCCTAAATCTTGCTCCCAGATCGTCCTACGTGCTTCATTAGACAGTGTCGGTCTCTATCAATACATGTCCACCATACCTTCGGCCACAGGTATCTTGCCATTTCTTTCATTATAGCCCAGTCGGCCTTCCTCTGCTCTTTGTTGGAGACCGTCTGCTCGGATAGCAACGCGTCTGTCCCAGGGGGTGCGTCGGACCCAGCGCTGTGTGACTCCTGATATGGCTCCAGTTTGTTGCTGTTGGATTGCACAGGGCGCATCTGAACCTGGGCTTTCGCAGCCTGTTGCTCCCTTGCCTTATCATTTTGCCGTAAATGGTTGGTGTATGTAAGGTTTCGAAAACGGTGCAACCTAGGGTGCCATTGTCCCGAGTGACAGGTCAATCCAGTATTTCCAGGCTTCAAACATAAGCCAGTACGCAGGTAGAGTTTGGGCAGCCCGAGCTGCATGATGTGTTGCGCTTAATGGGGCTTAGGGTATCATTTTTCGACCTGGACTGTTCGCATGCACTCGCAGAACCTCCAGATAATCACCATGATAGGGGCTGCGAATGAATGCAGGCGATATTCTGTGTGATGACATCGGCCAAAGCTGGACAAGGGAAGCCTTTCAGACCACCGGGCACGCGGAGACAGTTCCGCTCCTAGAGTGGTAGCTCGCGTCGCGCCTCGAAAAGTGGTTCGATTTGGCAGCAGCTATGCTGACCCAATTGAGAGGTCCAAGTACCTTCCTCCTAAGGATATTCAGAGTCCGAAGGCTTGCCCCAGCGCCGACGCTGGTTAGGCGGCGTAACCTTCAAATTTCTCAATCGGCTGAGATTCTCGATATCCCTCCTTCTGCACCGACTTCCAATTCAAGTGGGGAATCGCCAGGTAATTGAAGCTGCTAAAAGGATGATATGTGCTGAGTTGTCTGCAGATGCCACATTTGAGGTTCTCGGATCGCCATTCTCCCTGCTCTCGGTCTCCTTGTCCGCTTCCCAGATCTTATATACTCGCCGTGGTAGTCTCGTGGGCGTTGGCGGAAATGTAGAAAATGTATGGCACAGCCCACAGGATACATAGCGTAATTTATTGACTGTTTGCTAGGCTGTTTCGACTCTCTCGGTCCTGGCACCTTTTCGCCGTGCCATGCTAAGGATCCCTTTCCTCTACCAACAGGTTTCCGCTACGAGCCCTATCACTGCACTCATATCCACGAAACCTTCCAGTACGTCTATGACAACCGTCAATTTGGATGGAAGGGTCGATTGGATGTTGGCTGGGCGTGCTTTGTTGGCTTGGACCGGACAGGCCATCTCTATCAAGCCTTGTATGAATCAGAAGATGGTGAGTGACCTTATTTGCTAGGAGATCATAGTATTGATTGTTCAAGAGCCTCGCGCATTGGGGCAGCTCTGAAGTCACTGGACGAGGCCTACTTGCTCTAGCTGGCCAGGGTTCGATATCCCAAATAGTCCTCAAAGCCGGAGAGTCATACATCCTTCACCCAAGGTAAAGTACGCGTCAGGTTGGAGGCGCCCGATCTCACTAACGTCTTTAGTAATCTGGTTGCATACACCATCAACGCCAATCCGCCTCTACCATACCATCTCAGTTCCTCATCCTTGAGATTCCAAATCCCCGAGATCGGGCTCTCCAAGCTATTACCAGACACAAGATTCATACGAGCTGTCCGCGAGTCACACACGTGGCGGACCCTTACTTCTTCACTATTCAGCCTCCGGACTTGGACGAGGAGGATCATTTGGGCCGACAGAGTATTTGATCTGGTGTCTGTATCAAGGCTAGTACTGACTTCCTACAGCTGTTCCTACAATTCCACGGCCCCACGACCATCCTATTACAGACGCGACCTTCTCGGATGAGCGATGTGCTGACCTCGCAAGACATTAATGAGATGGCTGATGCGCAGCCGGGCGTGGTGCAGCCAATTGTGACACTTTCGAGGGCGGACGCCCAGAAAGAGCCGTCTGATAAAAAATCGACAGCGATACCAGTGGCCACAAAGGGTCTGCGCATAAGCACAGCGAGGATTGGTAACGACGGTAATGTTACGTTTGACCCCCGGGAAGACTCGAGGACGTCGGCATAGCTGTGGAATGCAAAACTACCATTGTACTCTGCTCTTCCCAACTACTCTGTATATAAATGTATCAAAACTGGTGGGATTTTCCTACTTGAAACGCGCAGCGACATTTTCAGGGATGAACGAAACGCTCTGCTACTTCACACCCTTGAGACCGGACCACTCTACCTGTCCGTGCTTCCGTTATGGCTCTCCGATCAGGTGGGAGACAAGAGTTCAGTAAAGGCGGTTTTATGTGTGCTATGGGTACCACATGGACGAAGAGGGACCGAGGTGTTTGACGTGGGAGCTAGGCTCATCCAAGAAGTATTCCTCTTCCAAGTCAATTTGGCACACCAGCGTAGGATCGCAGCTAGGTCTCCTTTGCTCGCATCGCTCTCCCTGAAGTGAGCATAACTGGCCGCTTTGGTTCTCAAGGATCGGAAACCGGACTTTCGTAGCATTGAACAATCCTTCGACAAAGGCATTGGTTTTTTATTTTCGCACTGGCGGACTGAATCGTGCCGTGAGTACTGTCTAACGCCATTGCAATGCTCTGCTCTGCAGCGGAAATCATGCTGCACCCGGCCGAGCAGCCGAGGAAACCCCAACGCCATGCATGTATCACAGATGATCACTTCGCGACAGCAGCGCTCAGGACCGAGGTTCTGAAAAAGCTTCCCTTGGTGCGCTCAATGACCTGGGTCAATCAGCATACGTCTAGTCTTTTTCTCTTTCCCAACACAGTGGACTCACCTGCTGATAGACAGAGTTGGCCGGATGATTCATCAAGACCGTACCCTCCTTGTAATCCAGCTTGCCATCCATCCTTGTATCCCGAATCAGATTGACAATCCACTTCTCACCTTCCTCCATCTCCAATCCCAGCCTCTTGCTCAAATCACCAATGTCGATCCTCTGATGAATCTTGCAGTAACTCTCGCTGATCAAATGCCTGGCGGCTTCAACAAAGGCGTCCGCAGACCCATTCAGGAAGAAGTCGCCCCTGAGCACTTCTTCCGCTTCACTGAGCTTTTTCTGCGCTTCCTCAAAGTCAAAGTCGATGTACAGCGCTTTGATGAAGTCTGTCACTGGGTCGTGGTACTCATACCCTTCTTGGCGTACGACGCGCACAAGGTCTTTCAGTTGTTTCTGATATTGACCGGTATTTCTTGTGCGGCTGCGATTCGTAATAACTGCAGCGGCTAGATAGCGGAGGATCCATGGGCAGTTTGTTTGTATGGAGTTGATGAATGCGGGGGAGAAGAAGAGTTCTGTGATTTGGTCGCGGGCTGGCTCATGGTTGAAAAAGGGGAATAAAGACCAATGGATGAGCCAAGTACGGTGCTGTAACTGCGCCAGAGGGTTGTTGAAGAGCTTGGTGTCGATGCTGTCTTTGACTTTGTTGACCTCCTCCATGACCATTTCCCACGACGTGCAGAGGATATCGGCGGCGAGCTTGCCCCAGGTAGCAGAGGTGGCTTTGTCATTGTCAGTGGACAAGATGCGGAACTGATCAAGGAGCTGGGCGGCGGCAGCGTAGCTGCCACAGCTGTACTGGAATCGGCCATAGTCGTAGAGCATGTCTATCATTTCTATAGTGACTCCGTGGTTCGTTTCGAGGAATTTCAAGTTGGCGACTTTGTCGCTGCGAAGATTCGACACAACACTGTCGTCGCTAAGGAGCTCATCGATCTGACTGGTCTCTTCCGCGAAAAGCGACAACCTTTGGAGGACCTCCTCTCGTTTCTTTGCAGCGTCCCCAGGCGGCTGGTCACTGTCATTCAGCTCTTGCCATAATTGCGCCACATAGTCTGTCATATTCGTTTGTTTGAGAAGTTCATATTTAGCTTTGGTGACTTCCGAGGTATCTTCGCCTTCTGGTATGCCTTGGTTGACAAATTCTAGTAGGGGGAATATCAGGTGCCGGTCGAGATTTGGGATTAGCTTAGGTAGGAGGTCGTACTCTTCGGCAAGTCCTGTAGGAGCTGCATGACCAGCGCCGTCGAGCATAGATCCAGCTGAAGCGGGCGTGTTGTCAGTCATATGTGCGGTAATTGGAAATGTGCGGCATGCGAGAAAGTTCGCGAGACAATGGTGTTGGTGCGCGCCAAGATTTCTGACAGTCCAATTCACGGACCAACTCGAGTTCGATACTCACCACCATTTCGCAACATAGTCAGACTCTCTCATTCCGATTACCGATGGCGGCAGCGTCTTTCATGCCCTTCTTGCGGCCCCTTCCCCTTCCGCGAGTCGCCTACATTCGTTTATACCGACGTAGATTATCAACCCAACCTCATCTTCACCAAGACGGTATTGAACTCTGGCGGCGTGGTGATAGAGCCTACTTTGCTAACATACCCATGATTTATAGCATCGATCACTTCCGCCAATGCTGCGCAATCTCCCGAAAGCTCGATACAAGCTCAACCACTGGCCCCGAATCCACCACCACCACTCGCTTACCACGTCCATCGTACAGCCTCACAACAGTTACCTATCTACCTTCTCGCTAAACGTGGTGGGAATCTTCGTCAGACTCGCATACGGAAGATAGAAGGAGACGTGGACCTTCTGAGGAGCGATATTCAGACCATGTTGGGAATCGAGGAGCACCTGGTCACAATCAATCGATTGACAGGGCACATCCTCATCAAGGTATGTGGAGACACGGGTCGTTAGCTGTGTGGTTGTAACCAGAAGTATCTTCGAGATGTCCAGGAGACTGAAAATAATGGCTGATCGTTTTGGCTCTGCATAGGGATGGTATCAAACCCGCATTAGAAATTTCTTGCAGGCCAGGCATTTCTAGCGGTATCCGATACGTCTTCGGCTTAGGTACTTATGTGAATAAATGAAAGCTTTCATAATCAAGAATTTCATTGTACATATATGCAGATCTACAGGTCTTAATATATTTCCAAGCTAAAGGCATCATAAATCCGTTCCAAGCCGTTGTCTAGGCTTGATAGTTGACTAAAGCTCCTTAAGCACAAAGGTCATGGGAATCCTCTCCAACCCATGAGAATACAGCTGTAGGCCGCAGCAACGGCCTATATACTAGCAAAGTAGGATGCAAAGAGCCGAAAGTTGCTCCAGGGATGACAGCGTCGATTCAATGCTGTCATCTTCAGGTATCCAGAAGAGAAAGGGCACAAAGCTGCCGAGCGACGTCTGGTGGCAAGTTTGGTAGGACCAATGCGGCAACTACGGTTCGTTTATCAGGTAGCACACCATATGGAAGTTCTCTCGAAAATCCGTCTATATCCTTTGCCTTTTCGGTAAGCTTGCGCAGTACAGCAAAGCCACGCTCGGTGATTGTAGCGTAGCCGAGAGGATCAGAGTCTGGTACCCGGCCCTGGTGATGTCGTTGAGCGGGTTGGGGCGGTGGCTGTTTACCGAGCTCAATCACTATCCTCATCAAGCTGACGGCAAAGCCGTCCGGAGAAGCAAGCCACGATCGCGCAAGTTGATGTTCCGTGCTTGGTATCATGCTAGCGAGTATCTCCGCCGCCAGCAGACCTTGTATCAAGTGTGGCAATCGAGCCTTGATAAGGCTTCCGGGATTGTTATTTGCCACACCTGGTAGTGCGGCTATAGCCAAACCGAATGCACGAGTCAACAAATCGAAGGGTGGTGGAGAAGCAGTGTCAGAGACAAATATGAGTCTGTAAAAGGTCTGATTTGGGTCACCCCTGGCGAGTAATTTGGCCAAGCTGTCGATTGCCTGGGGATAGTATCGATGGGTGCCTGCATGGAATAAAGAGAATGTCACCTCGCCATCATCCGCGCTGTTGGGTGCCGGCGATGGTGCAAAAGACAGCAGAAAGTGAAGTATGCACAATGCCTCCTCTCTTCCGGGCAGATCGATATGCTGTGAGACGTTGGAGAGGATGGTAAGGATATCTTTACTGAAGTCTAGGACATTCATGTGTGTTCGCAGCATCATACTGCGGGTACCGATATATCGCACGACCGTGGCCATCAACCGGATGACCATTGGATCCGCTAGGGCAATATGATTGACGTCCGAGGAGGACGATAGATTCCTCAGTATGGTCGTAATGCATATCAATCTATTAGCTGCACGGTCGAGATCATATTCCGGCGTGCCAAATTCTGGAACATCTTGTAGCGTCACATTCTCGATCTTACAATTTCGAATTGTATCTTCGTATGAAGCGAACAACATCTCATCCGAAACCTCGGCAGAATGATCTGCCAGGAATTGGACCTGATCATCCGCGCAGTCAATTAAGCTCTCGAGTAGATCTCCGGCTTTGCCTAGCACAAGTGGTGTTTGCGATGAGTGGTCTTTACTCAGAGAAGCCAGAGCGTCAAGCGCAAGCCGCACCTCCGCATGCATACCCGAGCGTAAAGAAAGCGTCAATGCTCGCAGATCAATTAAACCAAGCTCTTCTGATCTAGGTACGCTAAGCTTAAACTTCAGAAGGTCATCTATGGTCTCGATGAACGGACCATGCGGCTGCAACTCAAGGCCGCCCCAAGTCCTTACGGTATCCCCATCTTGTATCTCTATATTGCTTTCATAGTTCAGACATCTTTCAAAGAATGGTTTTTTCTTGGGCCAGAGATTGCTGTACGGAGACGATTCGCTTCTCTTTAGCTTCGCTATAGGAGCCCTCGTAATTTCAGCCACGGGGATGGCATGGGGTGGAGCTTGCATCGGGAGTTGAGGAATACTGTATATATTTGGAGGTCGCCCTTGGCCTTGGCCCTGCTGAGGTGGCAAATAGCCATTCTGCAGGGGCTGCCGAGGATCGTGAGGATGGGGAGGCATCTGTTTTGTTGGTGAGTGGAAATGTGGCTGCATGCTAGGTGGGGGCTGCATCGGCTGCTGTATAGACTGGATGTGCATTTGCTTCGCGGGAGAAAAGGCGTCCTGTCTTGATGCCATTTCTCCACCCGCGGTATGATTCGGAGTCCTGAGAGGGTCTGCCATAGCTCGTCGTTGTTGCTGCTGGAGCCCAAAGGAGTGCTCATACCCAGCGAGATTCGTAGCCCAATAACTTTGGAGTTCTTGGGCGGCGGCCATCTGTTGCGGTCCGCTGAAATGCAAAAAATTGGCCACGTTCGGCCACTGCCCCATAGAGTTTACCCTTTTTGAACCGCCCATTTTCATGACCCCCATAAACAGCTGCACGCTGCTGATGGGCCTCCCTGCAATCACAGGCTGAGGATTGAAATGCTGCCCGTGTTGTTGCGCCCATTGAGTGATCGTACGCAATAACTGCTCTGGATTATTGGGTCGCTGCTGAGCCTGCTGGGCCTGCTGGGCACGAAAGGCAGCTATCTGATGAGGTGATAGTTGATTTGACGGTTGGCCCATCGGGTTTGGCGCCTCTCCATGTTGTCGTTGCTGTTGCATCTGTCGCACGCGTGCGTCCTGAAGTCTCAGCTGTTGCTGTTGCTGTTGATGTTGATTTTGTAGGTGCTGATTATACTGAGCCAAGCCAGCCCCGTCGACTGTAGAGCTAACTGGTGGGGTAAACGGTTGACCTTGGACTCCAGCAAACGACATCCCTTGCGTGTAGTGGGGAGCCCCGTTTTGAGGGGTATTTACTCGGCTACCATGTTCCGATTGTGGTGGTGAAGCTTGGGATACGAAAGTCTGTGTCGCTGGTGAAAATGGGGAGGGTGATATAGTTTGGACTCGTTGTTGGGGTGCCTGTGGGTTGAAGACTTGGCTCTGCATGATCGGGGATTGGTTCGCGTGGTTACCAGTCTGCTGGAACTGCTGATATGTAGGTGTTCCAGGAAATTGTTGTCCACCATTGACATTGACGGCGCCTGGGAAGCCTGGGTACGATGCTTGTGGCGTTTGTGATCGCGATCCTGGGAGTGCGCCAGGATGCTGCTGAGGGGACGCTCCGATACCATCTTCACGCGGATGCGGGCGTTTCGAAGGTATCACAGCTTGGGTTTGGTACATAGGATTGTGGTAGGCCGGTGAGCCATTTCGAACATTCCCATTCTGCATGCGCTGTTGGTTCAATTGCTGGTTCTGCAACTGGTTGAAGTCGAAAGAAGAGGCGGTGGGGTTTTGCATGAAGGCCATCGAAGGCTCACCCGTGGGGTTGAATGTTCCATTTCCGTTGCTTGGAAAAGTTTGAGCCTCGTGAAGCCAATTCGGCATACTCATATCGCTTCGCGTTGGTAGCAGCCCATCTGTTCACGAGCCAATCCATTAGCACCTGCCGTCGCCATGAAAGCATCCGTCGACTTCGGCAAAGCATTTCGCGTATGGTGAAGTCAAGGAACAAGATGCTCGATGTCATCAGGGCAGAAGAGTGACCCCGGGTAGGATGGCGCGTTCACGGTAGAGGGTGAGCCAGATGAAGTACGTGTAGCAAGAAGGACGGCGGGCAGCGCAGGGGCTGGGATTGTAGAGGCGCAGGCAGGAGGCAGGAGGCAGGAGGCAGGAGGCAGGAGGCAGGAAGGCTCACCTGAAGTCGCAAAGGATCGGATGACTATCGGTAAGGGTCAGCGAGAGACAATACCAGATCTGAGGTCCTAGCCAAACTTACACGACGCAGCCACTCTTCGTCTTGGTACCTGCCATGACGGAGGTCAGCACAGGGGAGGCGTGACAGGAGGCAGGCGAATAGAATGATTCGATGGAGTAGATGGATGAAGCGATGCGGCTGCTGGTCCAACTGGATCGGATCCAACAAAGGAGGGTACTTTGCTGGGCCAGGCGCCAGTCAGGGGGCAGAGGAGGAAATGCGTGAGCGTGATGGGATGGGATGGGGATGGGGATGGGGATGGGATGGGCTTAGGCACAGGCACAGGCACCACGAGGCGAAACAATAAACAAAGGATAGCGAAACAAGTACATACCTTACCTTGTTATCTAGCCCACGCGGACTTGATCTGCCCAGCCAAAGAGTCAATAATAATCTATCGGCACCTTACGTCTGTCCTGCGCGCGGGGCCTCTAGCCGGTGGGTTTGAGAGAAGTCGTAACCAAACGTCTTAGCTCGTTTTTCCCTCCTCCTATTCCCACTTTTGGAGCCTAAATTAGCTTCTACCGCATCTCCCACTCCCTCCCAGTCTACGTACTACAACGCAATATCGTCTGATATTCTAGCATGCTCAACGCCTATCTCACTCCAACGTAATTTGAATAATGTATGGGCATGGAAGCATGGAACACCTAATCAAAACTAATCATCATCATCGGCACCCTCGCACATATCTGGCTTCACGCAATTCGCAATGGGCATGCGCTAGCAGAACCTTCGACGAATCACAGCCTGACAGGCTGGATTCGTTCCTCCACCACGAACCCACAGGCAGATGATTTTCCCCTTGCTGAGCCTTCCATCCCCAATTTGGATGCCTGGCTGGGCTGCAAGTATTCTGTGGGCCACTCAAGACACACCAAATCGACCGACTGTCAACGAGAACGCAGCAGCCGATTAATACTTCAAGTTTTCCTTTAGCTGATCTATGATAATTCCAATTCTAAAGCGTCTGATATAGAAGGCACGACCAGCATCCTCGCTTCAGCTTCATGCGAATCATGCCGATGAAAATGTTGACTGGTCGTTGGACATCGACATCGTTGAATTGACTCAGCGTACGGAGTAGTCGGTATCTTACTACTCTGCCGTAGTTTAGCTACGGGATACTGCACGTATTACATAAGCATCAAGTGCTCGAGCAGCTGTCCAACAGCCATCATCTTCAATCCATGTCGCCCAAGCAGACTCCCTAAATACACGACCTCATTCTATCGTACCACTATAGACATTAGCCATCATGGGAGATGTCGCTGTTGCAAATCCTATGAACGTAATCCCTCCTCACAAGCATCTGCCCTCCAACATACCCAATATCGACATCGAAGGTATCGGCAATGACGACAGTGATGAGTACTCAACCTTGAAAAAGCTCCAGAGACATCTTGAGTGAGTTGACGTACATCTCACATACTATCACGCTTGCTGAACGATGATCAGGTACATCAACCTGCAAGAAGAGTACATCAAAGATGAGCAGAGGTAAATTACTCTACAACTAGGTTCATCGTATTCTCTGTCTCTGACACATCTACAGAAGCCTCAAGCGAGAACTCGTCCGCGCACAGGAAGAGATCAAACGAATACAGAGCGTGCCTCTTGTCATCGGGCAATTTATGGAGGCGATCGATCAGAAGTATTTTTGGACACAGAAGAAGACTACGTTGCTCAGACTAACGACCCTTCAGTACCGGTATCGTACAATCATCCACTGGCTCCAATTATGTAGTTCGCATTCTATCCACGCTCGATCGGGAAAAACTTAAGCCGTCGTCTTCTGTTGCCCTACACCGTCACTCAAATTCTTTGGTCGACATTCTACCTCCCGAAGCCGATTCGTCAATAGCTATGCTCGGTGCTCACGAAAAGCCCGACGTGACATATGGTGATGTTGGAGGTCTGGACATGCAGAAGCAGGAGATTCGAGAGGCTGTAGAGCTACCCTTGACCCACTTCGACCTTTACAAGCAGATTGGTGAGGAACATACGTTGGATGAGTACTTTTGAAGCCATTCTGAGCGTGATTAGGTATTGACCCACCTCGCGGCGTCCTTCTTTATGGCCCACCAGGTAAGCGCTCCTCACAGGCCGAGTTGGTCTTCCTCATGCTGGTTGGTCTGCCACATACATCAAGCTCATCACTATGATCTGCCAGGTACCGGGAAGACCATGCTCGTCAAAGCTGTTGCCAATAGCACAACGGCAAACTTTATACGTGTTGTCGGCTCTGAATTTGTGCAGAAATACCTTGGGGAAGGACCTCGAATGGTCCGCGATGTTTTCAGGATGGCAAGGGAGAACTCGCCTGCGATCATCTTCATTGACGAAATCGACGCCATCGCAACGAAACGATTTGATGCGCAGACGGGTGCAGATCGAGAGGTACAGCGCATACTGCTGGAGCTATTAAATCAAATGGACGGATTTGATCAAACTAGCAACGTAAAAGTCATTATGGCGACAAATCGAGCCGATACTCTGGATCCTGCTCTGTTAAGGCCGGGACGTCTGGATCGGAAGATTGAATTCCCGTCTCTACGAGATCGAAGGGAGAGACGATTAATTTTTACAACAATCTCGGCAAAGATGTCGCTGTCGCCGGAAGTTGACCTGGACTCACTCATCATCCGTAACGATCCGCTGTCCGGGGCTATCATCGCGGCAATTATGCAAGAGGCAGGTTTAAGGGCTGTACGGAAAAATCGATACGTGATATTGATGCAAGACCTAGAGGAAGCGTACACAAGTCAGGTGAAAGGAGAGGCGAGTGATGTCAAGTTTGATTTTTACAAGTAGTCAGGAGGCTATTTGTTGCCACCTTTTTGTTCGCCTTCCACAATGTAAGCATTTGAAGCGAGAGCATCAGGAGATATGGCAGTGCTATTTCAGCATACGGCCATCCCCGTGGCTTCCTATACTATTGTATTATCAAACAGATATTAGCGTTCCGTGACAAGAATACAGCGATCATGTTGACTGCCACACAGATCCCTTGAAAATTTGGCAGTCAGAGCATTGACGAAGCCATGATTCTTGGCCATCACGATCAGAAAGGGAAACGCTTCTTACGTAAGGTAGGATCGGATCGGTTAGGTTGTTTCCGCAGTTCCTTCACTCGCGCGCTAAACCCCGTTAGACTTGGACCCTGTGATAACGAGATGGCGTAACGGAGCTTACTCTAGGCTCCCAGCCTCATCATTCCATCATTCAATCATTCATCCATCTCTCACCATCCCACAGCTCCCTCATCATTTCCAGCATCAAATCGCATCCCATTCAGACTCTGCAAATATGAAGAGGGATTTTATCTTAGCAGCCGCGGGCTTTGCCGGCTTGGTAAACGGAGGAGTACATTCGTTGAAGCTGCAAAAGATACCATTATCAGAGCAGCTGGAGCACGCCGACATCACAACGCAGGCGAAGGGATTATATAAGAAATATGCTGGTCAAAGATTTATGGGTGTCCGACCAAACTCGCATAGAGAAGAAATGTTCAAAGAGACATCAATCCACCTGGATCAGGATGACCATCCAGTGCCTGTCTCTAACTTTCTCAATGCGCAGTGTTCGTACCGTCTTCGTTTTCGCATACTATTTATCTGACAGTTCTAGACTTTTCGGAAATTTCCATCGGGACTCCCCCGCAGTCGTTCAAAGTTGTCCTGGACACTGGGTCCTCCAATCTCTGGGTTCCATCCACAGAGTGCGGATCAATCGCCTGCTATCTACACACCAAGTACGACTCGTCCGCTTCGACAACTTACAAGAAGAATGGTTCCGATTTCGAGATCCGATATGGCTCCGGTAGCTTAAGCGGCTTCATCTCTCAGGACACAGTACAGATTGGTGACATCAAAGTCAAGAATCAACTTTTTGCTGAGGCTACCGAAGAGCCCGGCCTTGCTTTCGCGTTCGGCCGCTTCGATGGGATCATGGGCCTCGGTTATGATACGATCAGTGTCAATAAAATTGTGCCACCGTTTTATAGCATGGTGGATCAGGGTCTCCTCGATGAGCCAGTTGTCTCATTTTACCTTAGTGACACGGCCAATGGCGACAATGATGCATCGGAGGCTATGTTTGGTGGTGTCAACAAGGATCACTACACGGGCAAGATGACCAAGATTCCATTAAGGCGCAAGGCATACTGGGAAGTCGACCTCGATGCCATCACTTTTGGTGACGCTACTGCTGAGCTTGACAATACTGGGGTCATCCTCGACACTGGAACCTCCCTTATCGCCCTTCCCTCTACCCTGGCTGAACTACTGTAAGTCCTTGCATTCATCTCAATATGGGCAAGCTTGACGCGCAATAGGAACAAAGAGATTGGCGCCAAAAAGGGATTCAACGGTCAATACACTGTCGATTGCAACAAGCGCGACGAACTTCCAGATATGGCCTTCACGCTTACCGGCCACAATTTCACCATCGGCCCATACGACTATATACTCGAAGTTCAAGGCTCTTGCATCTCATCCTTCTTCGGCATGGGTATGTCTGGTCCGTTTCACCGATCCAACCATGGCTGACCACTTATTGCAGATATCCCCGAGCCCGTAGGACCGTTGGCCATCCTTGGTGATGCCTTTTTGAGGAAGTGGTATTCCGTTTATGATCTTGGCACCAACACCGTCGGACTCGCGCTAGCCAAACAGTGATTTGTACGGAGTGGGTAGTTGATTCACAACGATAACCGCTCATCGGGTTGGGTAAGGAGTGGTAGCTGAGATTGCTTGCTAGGGGGACTGTGGACGGATACTGTGGAGAGGAGTCCCTGACTTAGGATACGTTTGGGTTTGCTTTCTGTATACTGTGTACTCATATCTTCAATCCCGGAACAAGACTACTTTCCTTAGCGGGTCGCATAATCACCGTGAATGACAATGTGCAAAAGTAGAGAAACTCGCGGCTAACAGTGGGCACAGGCCCGCATCACATTGATCCAGCCTGGTACCTCAGTTTCCATTGCAGCTATCTAAGACTGACTTAACGACCGTTACCTTGGTGGTAGGTTATGGTTTCCTGGGACGGTCTACAGGCGGTACGGAGTAGACTGAGAACGGTCGAGGTACAGTCGGTCCGTCCCCCTTACTTCGCGAATACAACAGGCTGCCATTCCGTCGACGACATATGTTGCAAATCCTCATCCGAATGCTGACTCGAACCGATCAAGTATGTTTGGGAAGGCGAGCAAGTATAGAATGCTCAAAATGCTATGGCGCTACGAAGTTCGATGATTGTATATGGTGATAGAGAGGACCACTCGTAGAGGACAGCCCATCGGGTAAAGCGTTTCGCGGCATCGCATCCGTCAGCAAAGCCGAGGTTGACCCGGGGTTCCTGAACAAAACATAGATGTATTTACCGTTCATATTTGGGAGCTTTCTGTCAATTTCAATTAGGAACAACGTCGACGACGAAGGGTACTATGATCTAGGTACGCTTATGGGCTATGTAACATGTATCTTTGTCGTGGAATGTGATGTTGGAAGGAACATGTTTCCGTAGTCAGACATTTAATGGTTCTCGCCCAGCAAGACGGATACCAGACTTGCCACAACATGGGATAGTAAGGCGGTTTCTCTGATTTGAAGCGCATATAGAAGACGACGTTTCATTCGGTTTCTTGCAATTTTGCACTTGTATACCTGGCTGTTCGATGTTGCATTTCCGAGCATCAAGATGGCAAGTGGGTGACAGACACCATGGTACACTAGCGACTTGGCAAGAGCACCCACCAAATATCTATGAACATGTGGACATTGCCTTATAATAAAATATTACTTAGCCGTCATCATCTAGGATAACTTAGAGTCGCTAAGATATTAAAGCTGCTTGCGCAGTAGTTAATGAAGAGGCCAGCGAGGGTAGAATCTTTGAAAGTTTCAGTAGAAGAGTTCACCCCCTTCTGGTCCAAACTTATTTCTGGTCCAGCCCTAAGTGGCTAGCGGCCCGGAACTTTCGAGCTCCAGAGCCCCGGGTCTAGCTCCGGTTACCCTCAGCCTTTTGACGTTCGCTGTTATAGATGCTTAACCAGGCTTACTTTATACAACATTTTGCTGTAAGATCTGTTCGGTCTAAGGTTTTCTACAGTATTTATAGCGAAAGCAAGCTGAAACAGTCGGCCGATATAGCATAAGAGGGCGTGGACCAGAAGTAAGTTTGGACCAGAAGGGGGTGAACTCTTCTAGGGACTTGGTAGGGGACTCTCTGCCAAGTCGCTAGTGTACCATGGTTTCTGTCACCCACTTGCGTACTTAGTAAGGTCGGCTCGCGGTGGAAACAAGAATCCGAATTTTCAGCCACAAACTTTGGTGTGGCTCTCTGCGCTTGGCGCCGAGGCACCGTTCGGATTCTTGTTTCCACCGCGAGCGGCGTCGGGTGTTAGGTGAGGGGCGAGGATCGGTGTCAAAAGTCTCTGCCGACTTCTCCACCAACCCTTAAGCAGATCGTTGTCGCCTCCGGCTGCCAAGCTTTCCCAAGAGTCTTGCATACGCCAATTTGCGAGGTGGGGCCGAACGGAAAATCCGACGATAGGATAACCTTATATGTGATTAGCTGACATGCGACCTGATTATTCCTTAATATGAGAGTGAGCTCACTCTAACTAATTTTCCTTCTGATAAATGTAACGCGTTACTGGTCATGCTGCTACCGGAAGATGGGCAAGCCGCCCAGGGCTGCAAAGCACATGCCAAGTGTCAAAACTCTCCGTCACGCGCGAACCAGCAGCAGCAGCAGCCTGGACGCTGAAGCAACTCGGAAGCTGAAGCGCACCAAATTAAGATATCGGCCTACCATCCAGTGTTTTGAGCTCCCAAGCTATTTGGACATCTCATAAAAACCCTCAACCATCAGTCATGGCTCCTGAACATAAACTCCCAGAAAGGGTAGGACGCAAGCTCACCAAGAGAAGGAAGCCTCCTCGAGCCTCTTCCGTCCAGTACCCAGATAGACTCAAGGAAGGAGAAGATGCACAGGAAGATGTCACAGCTGCGAAGGGTAAGCCTGCACAACATATGAACCAATCTGTGTTCTCTATGATTGCTGCAGCTGGATCCAAGACCGATTTCCATGCACGGTTCGAAGGAGACAGTAGCGACAGTGAGGAGGACCAAGAACCATCAATCCTTCCACCAACAGTCGAAGAGCACCCTAACGCTCCTCAAGAAGCTCTGGAAGCGAAGCAACCGGAAACTACTGTTGCAAGGGGCTGGCCCAGAAGGCAACAGGGCATTCTAGCTGGGCGTGAAGGCTCTCTCCTGTTACCCAAGCTGAAGTTGAGGACCGCCAAAGAAAAGAATTACATGTCCCAGAGTGTTGTGTTGCCAACTCGGGAGTTTTCGTCACTACAAGAAAGTCCCAAAGGCATAACTCCACGCGATGCACCTGTAATGAGCAAGATGCTGGAAGCACAAGCGAGGATGTCCCCGTCTGCCTCATTAGTAGAGACGAAGACTGTCGATCCGGAGAAAGCCAAAGCTGTGGACAGCGAAGAGCGCTCTGTTAGTCTCCCTATACGTCTAATGGAGATTTTTGCCTTTGAGAATCCAGAAGACGTAATATCAGGTAACGCAAGCAACAGCACCTTAACCTCACTCTCCTTGGCTAACATACGGGTAGAATATCCGTGTTGGCTCCTGCAAAGCGTTCTACTGCAAGGGTATATGTACATCACCCAGAGACACATATGTTTTTTTGGATATCTGCCGAAGAAATCGGTGAGCTTCTCCAACCAAATTTGTGCCGTCTGTGTACTCACAAGGAGACAGAATATCGTTGCTAAGTCTGGGTACTTGGCAAAGAGAGGTCGACAGAACCCAAGGTTCAGCCGCTACTGGTTCACGCTGAAAGGGGATGTCATGTCCTATTACACTGACCCTTCCGACCTATACTTCCCAAGTGGCAATATTGACTTGAGGTACAGCATTGCTACTTCTCAGCATAAGGAAAAAGGAGTGGACACCAAGGAATTTGCTATAGTCACACACCAGCGGGTGTACCAATTCAGGGCAGACAGTGTCGCGAGCGCTAAGGAATGGGTTAGAACACTTCAAAAAGTCATATTTCGATCTCACAATGATGGCGACAGCGTAAAAATATCTCTGCCTATCGAGAACGTCATTGACATCGAAGAAAGTCCTGTTATGGAGAAAGTCGCTGATACGTTAAAGATTCGAGTGGTCGACAGCGATGAGACCTATGCTGTTGATGAAGTAGGTGTTCACAGTCCTAAATTGAGATATCTACACACTAAATTCTCGTTAGTACTTCTTTTCGTTCTTCGATTTTGGGACTGATGCTCTAAATGTGCTACAATCCATGGTCGACGACACTACTGCGCAGAAAATCCCCCCAAATCTTCTCTCGCCTTCACCAGTCTGTGACGAGTCGCATTCACGTGACAGTTCACAAATACCTAAGGGGAGAAAGTCATATAATTTCGACTCTAACGGCCCTTCGGATGCAGAAACACCTGTACTCTGCGAGCCCGTTCGAGCCACGCTAGTACCATTATCGTCTGGCAATGGTCAACCTAGTCCTCGAATCAGCAGTGACTTAGGTCGACGGAGCATAGACGTTGGTCGGAGAAGTATAGATCTTTCAGCAAGAGACTTCAGCCGTGCCAGCTTTGACCGAGGTAGACGAAGTGCCAGCACAAGCAGGAACAGACTGACGAAGAAACGCAACGATGTACCGTCTCCAGTACCACAGGGATCCACAGACTCTCTTGTGCATTCGATCGAGCAAGGTACCGATCCCTCCACACATAATCTATCCAGCAATGAAACGCAAGCTTCAGGAAGCCAGATACTAAGTCGAAGCGACGTGTTTCAATTTCCTACCATTCAACGTCCTCAGAAGCCTTTACCACAATCTAGCAGCGACAAGCGAAGAGAATCATTTGACGCTGAACGGAATGACGCCGTAGAAGGCAACATCAAGATTCGTCCACCCACAAGGTCTCGAACGGAGCAAAGCCTTTCAGACGGTCAAACAACGCTTGATCCAGGGAGACATCACCAAATCTCGCAATCAAACTCGTCACCCACACTTCAGCAATTAGTCAAAGCAGGTGCATATCCATTGCAAAGAGCGGCAGGCTTTGCAGGCTTCCTTCGATCAAGGTCGAAGAGGATGAGCAATCTGCTGGCCACGGAATCTATGGGTTACGTTGAGAAGGTGTCAGGTATGTGGGCTGGTGGTCGCAAACACTATGATGACAGAGAAGGCGTGATGCCTGATAAACAACTTGACGATCCCGAGGACGAGGGAGATACCGCAGAGCATGGCGACAGATTCAGGGCTCATTTCGCGTTGCCAGCATCCGAGAGGCTGCAGGCAAGTTACTTTGGATATCTACATCGTGTGCTGCCACTCTATGGCAAGATATATATCAGCAATAGGAAGTTCTGCTTCAGAAGTCTTCTCCCAGGTACAAAAACGAAACTGGTGTTGCCGCTTATGGACATTGAGAATGTCGATAAAGAGAAAGGGTTCAGATTCGGTTATTCTGGGCTGGTAGTTGTCATCCGTGGACACGAGGAATTGTTCTTCGAGTTCAATCAGCGGATAGTACGGGATGACTGTGCGGTCACCCTGTTGGAAATGCTGGGGTCGATCAAGTATTTGCAGGATTCTGGCATACTTACGCATGAAGACAAGGAAGAGGCAGAGACGGCGAAAGCCGAGCATCAAATGTTGCAGACGGCAAGGCAAAATGGTCACAACGAACAAGACCTAAGACTGCCTCATTCAATCGGGAATGCTACACCCCTGCAAGAGTCCCCAGCGATATTGTTCGATGATCCTCGGGCGTCCATTCTGAACTTCAAACCGACCGAATCCCTTCGAATTACGTGTCTCACCATTGGTTCGAGGGGAGATGTCCAACCCTATATAGCACTATGCAAGGGCTTCCTGGCCGAGGGGCACAGACCCAAGATTGCCACGCATGCCGAATTTGAGCCATGGGTGAGGAAGTATGGTATAGATTTTGCCCCTGTCGATGGTGATCCTGCTGAGCTGATGAGGATCTGCGTCGAGAACGGCATGTTTACCTACTCCTTCCTGAGAGAAGCCTCTGTCAAATTCCGGGGCTGGATTGACGAGCTTTTGGTATCGGCTTGGAAAGCGTGCCAAGATACAGACATCCTCATCGAGAGCCCGAGTGCCATGGCAGGCATTCATATCGCAGAAGCTTTAGGGATCCCCTACTTCCGAGCGTTCACGATGCCGTGGACCCGGACTAGGGCTTATCCACATGCCTTTGCCGTCCCGGAGCACAAAATGGGTGGATCCTACAATTACATCACCTACGTCATGTTCGACAATGTGTTCTGGAAAGCTATCGCTGGCCAAGTCAATCGTTGGCGTAAGAAGGAGCTTGGCCTACGCAGCACGAGCCTCGACAAGCTTCAACCCAATAAGGTCCCCTTCCTTTACAATTTCAGCCCCTCGGTGGTCGTTCCACCCCTTGACTACAGTGATTGGATCCGTGTGACAGGATACTGGTTCCTCGATGAAGCCTCAGGTTGGACTCCACCGACAGAACTCACAGACTTTATTGCCAAGGCCAGAGTAGACCAGAAGAAGATTGTTTACATCGGCTTCGGCTCCATCGTGGTCGCCGATCCGGTTGCTCTCACGAAGACGGTCGTTGACTCCGTTCTGAAGGCAGATGTGCGCTGCATCCTTTCCAAAGGCTGGTCTGACCGTCTTGGCAATCATGATGCGGCTGTCCCGGAAATTCCGCTTCCGCCAGAGATCCACCAGATCAAGTCAGCGCCGCACGACTGGCTGTTCAAGCAGATCGATGCCGCCACCCACCACGGTGGTGCCGGTACTACGGGCGCCAGCCTACGAGCTGGCATACCCACGATAGTGAAACCATTTTTCGGAGACCAATTCTTTTTCGGCTCGAGAGTGGAGGATCTAGGCGTAGGTATCTACATGAAGAAGCTTAACGTCAGCGTCTTTTCGAGAGCCCTGTGGGAAGCGACGCATAGCGAGCGAATGGTTGTGAAAGCTAAATTGCTGGGTGAGCAGATCCGGAAGGTAATTGGCACTTCATCTCATCCTTTCTCTCTGCGGATATATATGTGAATACTAATAATGGAGTAGGAAAACGGCGTGGCAACCGCGATTCAGGCCATTTACCGGGACCTGGAATACGCCAAGACGCTGATCAAACATCGGTCCAATATGAACAACGATGGCGCTGCCGATGGTAACATGGACGAAGAGAGCTGGACGTTCATAGGTGACGAGAGTGATCCGGAATTGACGAGAAGGATTGTCGAGTGGGAGCCCAGAAAAAGCTTCCAGATAGGGGAGGGGAGGGGGAGGCAGAGTATTGATTTAGGAGCGTGATACGGATCCTTGCACTGGCGAGGAGTGGAGGAAGTTATTGAGATTTCTCAACATGGTTTAGAGATGCACGAATCCAAGAGCGGATCGTCATTTTTGCTCTCTGAGTTTTTGATGTTGCGCTTTGAGCGAGCGAGCGTATTCCAGTAATGTGGACTTCTGTTCAGCTCGAGGCCGTCTTTTCATATGATACCATAGAGCGCACACGATATCACTATTAGAAGCTATTGAGCTTTCCGAATATCGAATTCCAAAGCAGAGCAACAGCTACTGCATATTACCTGCCCATTCACAGTCCAGTTCCGAGAATGTTCCCCACTCACTTCAGAATCAGAGTAGAATAATTTCTTGAAAAAGGATACTAGGTAAAGTATCCTAACCACACACACACACACACCATAGGTATGGATAAAAGACACTACACGCGCCCGCCAGCCTGTGGGATATCATTCCGAACCACAACCACCGAACCCAAACCCAGATGGAAGTTTCTCATGCGCCTCGCTTCGCTTCGTGGACAATAATGGCGGAATATGTATGTACAATGTCGAAGAAGAAGAAGAAGAAGAAGCAGAAGAAGAAGCAGAAGAAGAAGAAAAGGTCGACCGGTACCGATCAACGGTGTGCTGGGCTGGCTAACCCTCGCCTTGTTCCTCACTCTGCTGAGCCCTTCGCATCTCCTCTTCAAACTCCTTGGCCATCTCGTCACCCCACCCATCGTCCTCTTCTTCTTCTGCTTCTTCTTCTGCATCTTCTTCTTCCTCAGCTTTACCATTCGCACCTCCACCGTCCACGGGGTCATGATCGGCCCCAGCTCCGTTAGCGTTCCCATTCACACCTTCGTCTTCCGAAGCCTCAGCATTGGTCGTCTGGCTCAGCGACGTCAGACCGTTGACAAGCGCCTGCTTCGTCTTCTTCACCTTTCCCTTCACCTCGTCGCTTTCCCCTCCACTGTCGATCTCATCTCGGCCCCGTTTCCTTCCTCTGACACTGATCTTCGAGGACAAGATGCTATCTTCGCTCAGGATGCTGTCGCGGTCTCCGTCGTCATCTGCATAAGGATCCATGTCGCTGCCATCCTCCTCGTCGCTGCCAAGGAAGTCATTGATTTCCTTGCTCATATCGTCCCAATCGTCGTTTGTGCCGCCTACGGGACTGGTGTCGATGTCGTCATAATCGATATCAGGCTCTGTATCGCCTGCTTCGCTGCTAGGTGGGTTGGTGTCGATTGTCAGTCCAGGCTTGGGCGTGTCTCTGCCAGTAGTGTTATCGGTCTCGTCATCTTCATCGTCGGCAATGGATTCATCGCTCTCACTGAGAATATCCTCGTAATTCTGACCAACTTTCGCTCCTTCCTCGCCATCTAGAAGGTACCGAGCTTCATCTTTTCTAGACCAGCTAGCTACCGAATCCGTGAGCCACTGGGGAGTGACGATAGCGATCCTGCGCTTCTTTGCGTTGCTCACTTTCGTCGTTCTATTTCTGGCGGCAACAAGATGGGTGGTGTGTCGAGATATGTCCTCATGAACTTTAGCGCCGAAGCTTCCGGCAAGAATAGCAATATCAGTACTTTGTACATCCATGCCCAGAGGGACAACGCCAGAGAAGACAATTACAACGCCACCGAGGACTTTTGCTTTCACCGATGGCAGGACCTCCTTGATGTCAGGCACGAGATCAAGATCAGAGGTGGAGCTGAGAGCTGTTCGCTTTTGCTCTCCAAGAAGTTGTGCAAGCCGACCACCCGAGGCAGCGGCCAAAGATTGATTGTAAAGCTTGTAAAACTCAGTATGGACACTCCGAAGTGACTCTTCCAGCTGGACAAGCTCAAGGTCATTGTCTTGAAGAAGATTATGCTTGGGCTTGTCTGAATCGCTCGACTCGTCCGTTGTGTGTGAAGAATTGGCAGGATCTCCATCTTCTTTAGCGGCAGCCGCAGATTCAGTAGCGGCATCTTCTGCCTCCAGTTGCTTCTGCTTCTGAAGTAGTGGGCGTTCCTCAACCTGTTTGTCCACGGTCTCTTTTTGGGAACTGGTTTGAGCCTCACGTGTACTAAGATCATCGCTCTCTCCCATTGCCACCAATTGCGCTAGAGGCGAAGCATTGCTTACGATGGGATTTTCGAGCCCTTCAACGGACGGTGCCTCCACTTGTTGATCTGCAGTGCCATTTGAAATGATCTCAGCTTCGACCCCTATTACGCGTTCCGCGAGATCCCCATTCGTCCTAGGTGGAGCGGTAACGGTAGCCTTCGATGAGGGCCGTGGTCCCGGCTTCTTTGGCAAGAAGCTCGAATTGATGTCTCCGATACCAACGAAGAAGTCGTAGGGCGTGACCTTGATAAGGTTAGGGCTCCATTTCCAAACATCTCCCCTATCATCAATAATGACCACCATTTTGGTGTCCACAGGAAAGAGGCGCTGGAGGTTTTTGGCGGTCATGCTCCCACTTTCAGTTCGGCTGAGAATGCGATCGCCAAATATCTTGTGCTCCGGATCAATTATGTCTGCGATATTCTTTGCGTACGCGCGTGTTCCCATGGTGTATATATGCAGCTCATACATTTTCGACACGCTCTCCAGAAATTCGCTGAGGTTCGGGCGGAGCTTGATGTAGTACCAACATCCAGGTTTGTCACGTGCGTCGTCGTCTAGCAAGAATGATCGGACATCTTTGACCGCGTCGTGATTAGGGTTGCCTAGGTCTTTCTGCCAGTCGGCCACAGTGGGGTCTACTGTGGCATGTATGATGGTTTGATCGAGATCAACAACCAAAGAGAGCTTCTTATTTGCTAGTAGCCGTCTCTTGGCTTCATCGTCTGCTCTTGCTGCTTCGTCTTGGCTGACTGTTAGGGAGACATTGTTATGGACCATGTTTATAGTTGCGCGAGTAGAGTCGAGCTGCTCCGTGTTGTAAGACGACCTGATGAATCATGCGTAAGCATCGCGTCTATGGAACCTGGTCCAATAGTCGACAGAATATTGGGGATGTACTCAGTCATATCCTTGCCGCAGTTGACGCACATGCCACCAAATTGGACGCTGTGAGCACATGGTTCTTCGATCTCCGCGATCACTACACTACACAATGGATCAGCATGACAACGAAGAGATGATGGCTCTGGTTTCGGACTTACTTTGGTTCCGATATCACAGCGTCTCCCTCAATTTTCCACCGCGTAAGGGTGCCCTCGACGTTGGACTCGAATCGGGTAGGGAACTTCTTCTTCACCTTGTAGTCATTACCCAGACCGTCACCTTCTATCACTGCCGTCTCATAATAATAAGAGAAGAGTGGCGCGAACCTCTCGACATTGTCGTTTGGCTGCTTAAGAAGCTCGGTGACGGTGATAGGGTAATGTAAGCTCGCAGGGAGTCGTAATTGCATTGGCCGTATATATCAAGGCGGATGGTTTGGAGTGCTCATGAGGTCCTTTCAAGATCAGGAGTCTTACGACTGTTGTATGATCATGCAAGGGCGTTCTGATCTGGCGCAGTCACGGTGGAGTTGTGTGGTTGGTAGATGGTAACAGCGAATAGTATAGGCAGCAGCGTTGGTCAAGATGTCGTGCTAATAGCCAGACTCTATTATATCATGTGTAAGGGCGACCTTGTCGAACGTATACACAAAGACTCTAGACCAGATAGAATACCCAATTTCTTGGCGTTTTGACCGGCGGGCTTGAGCTTCATCTTATAGTTTTTGGCTTCGGGCGCGGGGGATCGACGCATGGATGAGCTCCTGGCTGCAGTCAATTGCACTAGCCTCTTTCCGGAACAGCTCGCATCGAACGGGTTATCATTACTCCTCACTCGTCCCACATGAACTTATCCCTCGTTACGTTCTTTGCACCCTGCTCTTGCACCATTCAATTCAGAGCAGAGAATATGCTAGGATTCCAATATCAATGGTCAGTAGCTTTCAAAATTGCGTCAACGGCAGTGTTCAAGCTGGAAGGCTTGCCTGTACCGCAATTGAGGAGTGGGCCAATTGATTATCTCGCCCACCAGTGAAAAGCAATCCAAGACGTTCGATTCACTGACTTAGGACTGCACATCCCTGAACTAAGCGCTGGATCGAATCTTTTGACATTCCCTTTACTATGATGGTCTTAGCCGTTCGGCAGGCTCTTTTTCTTCCCTTCACCATCCTCCCCTGATTCCACCTTCTCTTTCCTCTTCATGGTAACGTCCCAATTGTAAACCCTTGCCGTTGCCACCTCCAGTGTAGTGATTTGCTCCCTGAGGAAATCTAGATCCTCTTCGCAATTCGCCAACGTCTGCTGAGCGCCTGATAGCTTCGCCTCGAGTAGAGTCTCCGCTTCATCGATGGGATATGCAAGCATTACATTGGCGCCTAGCCACAGGTATACCTCGTCTGTAGGTGGGACTAGCGCTTTAGCGTAGAGAGTGTCGTTGAGCTCAAAGGTCGCTTCTAGAGGATCCGAGTCGGGCTTTAAGATGGGACATATATCAGCGAAATATGCATCGCAGCATTTGCGATGTTGAGCGCAGACCTTTCGCGTCTTTAGAAAACGAACCGTCTCTACGGTCTTCAGTATATCAGGTATTTTCTCATCCAAGCCTGCTTTTCGTCTTTGAGTGTTGACTTCCATGAATTGATACTTTCTAGCCAGCACACTTCGATCAGCAATCCGCTCGAGGCCCGTGGGCACCATGATCCATACGATATCATCTCCTGAAAGCTTTTCATCGTTCCATCCACCTCAGCTCTCGACGAGACATAATCCTCGACCTTGTCGACGAAAGGTGCATATGGTATGCCTCGGGGATTTGTGGCGGCATCTTTGCTGAATCAAGTCAAAACCTCATCAGACGGAACGCAAATACAAAATAGTCGTTACCTCTTGGCTTCCAGTGACATGTCCCCTGAGCATGCAGTGGCCTGAAGTGGGTAGCTGTTTGTCTTGCCCAATGTTCGGTTCTCCGAAAAGCCTCTCGCACGGCCCGCCATGCGAAGCTAATGCACGTTGCAGATCATCAATGATTCCGATTTAGGCCTGATGCGCTCACCTCTCTGCAGTTCTCTCTGGTCTATCTCGCACCAGCAATGCTCCCTTCATCGATGAGCCATTACCGCACTCCAATATACCGCCTCTGCCATCACGTCAATCGCTCAGGACTGATCTACTACCCACTGCGCACATATGCTTCTTCTCCCAAACCACGGCCCTACAAATCGTCCAACTCTATACGTAATTCAACAAGAGACCCAAAGTCCGCACCTCTCACGAAGTCCTCTCCTATCCCTCTTCAACCCGTCCTTCCAGTCGAAACCCCAAAATCCCGCATCAACCCACCGGCATCCACCCTCCCACCACCTCTGACCCTCCCCACCCGAACCCTCGAAGATGGCACAGAGTTGGCATGGTACAAGTACTATTACCGTCTGGGCAGGGCATACGGTGGCTTCTACATGGCCGGTCTCAAAGCCATGTGGGCCAATTTCAAAAGCACGCAAGGATTGGTGAAGAAGTTGCCCTCGACGGACATTGCAACAATACGACAAGCTGTGAATCAGGGTATACTAAGCCGCGCAGATTTCCAATCGATACGGCGCTCCAAGAGTGACCTGTCGAAACTTCCCCCCTTTATACTTCTCTGGTGCATCTGCGGAGAATTCACACCTTTGATCATCGTTTTCGTAACCGGTCTTGTGCCGCGGATCCTGTGGATCCCAAAACAGGTCCAACAAGCCAGAGAGAAAGCCGAGGAGCGAAGAAAACCCATCCGTAGCAAAAGCAAATATGGAGAGAAACCCCTCAAAACGATAATAAAAGAAGATCTACGAACTTCATCCGGCTCAACGTCAAGAGAAGCGTACAGATACGTCGCGCAATCACTTGGCCTCTACTCTGGATTATGGGATCGCTTTGCCCCATCTGTCATCCCGCCCGGTCTCTTGCAACAGAGGGTAAACGCGCGATTGAAAGATCTGGAGGTGGATGATTACGCCATTTCCCGAGACGGGGGCGTGACGAGTATGAGCGATGATGAAGTGAAAATGGCATGTGAGGAGCGAGGGATTGGCGTATTGGGAAAGGAGGACGAGATCCTGAAGAAGGAGTTGGAAGGGTGGCTTCAACATAGAACGAGCAAATCGCTCGAGGCGTCGGAGCCTTGGACAGGTATAGCGAAGAGTCTCCGATGAAAGTGATGGGAAATCGCTGAAAGGTATGGCTCTCATGGGTCTGTATGTTGTACTATGTGGGCGACGTATCTCATCTGAATCGTGTTGGTTGGGAATAACGGCGGGTATGCGACAACGGTAAAGTTACAGGCTTTGTGCACACGTCGCTCGTAGGAATGACTGTACAATTACGGGCAGAATACAAGGCATTTGGCCAGCAATGGTCCGCAAGGGAAGTATGTATAACGCGAAAACATGCGGCAAAGGGACAATTCTACTCAAAGCCATCAAGGTAACACGATAGCATATATCCGTCTTATTCCAATATGTACATTGAATACCCCCCTTTGGTAGCATGAGAAATCATCCGAGCACGAGGAAATCTCGCAAGGCCAAAGCCATCATAGCTGCCAACCTTGCGCTTTGAGCTATCAGAATTCCACCGAGACGTGCGATCGTAGTGAAGCCCATGCCGCTCATCAGGAACTAGAACATGAATTACCGCCCTACTTATCCAGGACCAATTGCCATGTCACCTCCGACCCATGCGAACGAACCGAGACATTCGACAGCTAAAATCCTCTCTTACTTACTGCTTGTACCTGGCGAGCTGTGCCAACATTTCCTGCACATTCTGCTGCTGTTGCTGCTGCTGCTGCTGCGGCGGCGGCGGCGGCGCTGGGTAGCCTTGTGGAGGTCTGCCACCGTAATTGCTTCCTTGTGAAGGGAAACCTGAATTGCTACCATATGATAGATTTTGCGCAGGCGAAGGCGGAACGTAAGCGTTCTGGGTTTGTGGAGGTATGGCGCCGTATTGGTATCCTGCTTGTTGAGGCGGTTGCTGTGGGGTAGCCCTTTGTAGTAAAGCCGAAAGATCGGGCTGTTGACCCATTTGCTGAGGTCCCTGGTGATTTTGAGGAGTCGAAGGTATTTGAGGAGTCTGCGACATTGCCCCCAAAAGCTTCTGCAGTGCAGGTCCGTCCAGGGATGTGATGAGGTTCGCGAGATTAGGAGGCGCACCGCCAGATTGAGGCTGCTGCTGCTGCAGGTGCTGCGGTGGCATTGGCATCGATTGTGCATGCTGCGGATACTGTGAACCTCCGTAGGCAGAAGCGGGAGGGTACTGCTGTGGAGGTGGTGGTGCAGGAGCCATATGTGTAGTTTTAGCCCGAATGACAAGTTCCGCGGCAACGTTGGCATTTAGATCTTCGTAGTCTAGATAAGGGTCAGCCTAATTGTTGAAGAAACGAAGCGTGAGCAATCTTACCGTCAAAGCGAACATTGTCTGCCCCTGAGCTGCGATTGTACACTTGCAATGGAATTTTCCCCGTGTTCTGAGATTTTCGGACGATTTTGACTACTGCCTGTACACCCTCGACTACTTGCCTCTTCACAACAGCGGATAGAGACACTCGGGGCATCTGAAGAACATCACAACGAAGGCCACGCTCACGGAAGGACTGCTGAATGTAACCGACAAATGTTCGGTCAACTTCTTCAACCAAAATCATTTGAACGTCAGGCACATCCCTCGGATTCCTTCTGGCGATAGGGAGGTTTGCTTCATCATCTGGGTCTAGCCCCAGGGGACTACGATTCCTGTAGGCTCCGTTTCCACTGTACGGGGATCTGGAGCGACCACGATAATAGCGATCTGGACTCCTTGGCCCTCTGAAATTGTCTCGACCCCGGAAATCTCGAGGCAAAGGCGAACGCATCCCAGGACGATAGTCATCTCTTACTCGACGCTCGAACGGATTCGGAAATGAACTCCTGTCGAATCGATCTCCGCTGGGGCGCTGGTTCGATTGCCATCCTGGCCCACCTCTTGTGTAATCTGGTGAGCGGGATCTTCGATTGTGGCCCGCTCTCAGATTATCTCCTGCAGCCGTTGCAGCGGCATTCCGTGTGTTTTTTTGCGGCTTCGACACTTCAAGATCTGTCATTGTATCAGTACAGGTGATTTGATTTTCTTGAACCATAACAACTTACGTATCTTCCTTCCTCTGATCTCAATACCTTGTTCACTTTCAAGCGCACGCATACACGACCCGGCATCGTGGTACTGGACAAAACCATAGGCGCTCTTCATAGAAATCTGGGCAAGCCTACCATACCTTTGAAAGACGTAGAAGATGTCGCGTTTTGAAACCTTCTCCGTGAAGAGATTGCCTAATATTGTATTTAGCACGTCCCAGCGGTTTCTAGTGAAATGGCTTGGTACGTACCGACAAAAAGCCGAGATCCCTGGGGAAATCTATCCCATGTACCTTCAGCAACGTATATTGCTTCATCGCGCAAGAATTCTTCGTATAGTCTCTCCACTTCTGGCCTCCTTTGTTGCTCGTCGTCACCCTCCGATGGAGATATTGGCGCTCGCCCCGAATTCCTTCCATAATTGTCCCTCTGACGATATTGTTGCTCTTGGGGGCTACTTTGTGCCTGGCTAGGTTTTGTCAAGGGTTGCTGGAAGGTTGCAACGGGTGGAGGAGGCAAGCCATTTGGAGCAATGCCATTGCTATGGATGTATCCCTGTGGGGGCCGCTGTGTGCTATTGGACTGAGGATTGTACGAGGCAGAGGCGTTGGCATTTTGGGCAGCGGGTGGATTGTGGTATGAGCGAATGTCCTCTCCTGGGGTATAGTTGGGATGGATAGCAGGCTTGTCCTGTGGCGGTGGGCGCGGAGGGAGACCAGCTGGGACAGGAAGTGCGGCAATGGGAGGTTGAACGCTGTCGGGACTGGATGTACCCGGGGGAGCAGCGGTAATAATTGAAGTGACAACCTCTGAGGCGGGAGCAGCAGAAGAAGTAGGGGACAAGTTATCCAACAAAACTTGATAGTTCACAAAGTCACCATTCACATCCGAGCTTGATGTCTGGCTTTGAGTCTCAGGCTCTTTTGGGATAAGGAGTGCAGCTGCACCTTGGCCTTGGCTCACAGGTGTGTCTTGGGAACGATCAAGCGAAGTTGTTATGGCCTGAGTGGTATTCGTTGATAGATAATGGCTCTGACTGGGTGTGAAAGATGTGGAAGTGTGTTTCGCAGAGTTGGAAAGAGTTTCATAATCGCTAGGCACAAAGGATTGATCGTTTGCTGTCAAAAGAGTTCTTGAGGTATCAAGTTGCTGCAGCTGTGTATTATCACCCTCGTAAGCCGGAGCATATTCATGACCACCAACCTCATCGAAATGATCAACACCTTGTGCAATCTCATCCGTTTTGGCGAAATTTGTTTCATGAGGCGCTACTGCCTGTGCACATATATCCGAGAATTGATGAAGGAAGCCTCCTGCTTCTGTCATACCAGGCCTTTCAAGAGGATATCGCTGCTCCATATGGGTGGACATGTTGTTGAAAATGAGATCGTTTTGATTCATGAGCACCGGGATGTTTTGAGGCTCAGGTATGTGAACGGGAACGGGACTCTCCGGGGTCAGAGTCTTTCCTCTAAAATGAGTCGCCTCTGGTGGGGAGGCTGAAGTCATATGTGCGACAAGGAAAGAGCGACCGGATCTATGCGTGAAATTAGGTGTTGCGGGCGGATTGGTTCAGTAGAAGATGTCATGAACCGCGAGCGTCATGAGATTGTACAGTTGAGGTATGACGTATATTCGCAAGTGCAGTTGACTCTTGCCGGAAGTGTACAAGAGATTACTCGGAACGTGAATGAGAGACTCATGGGAGCGTCTTTAAAGATGAAAATGCTGATGGCGAGTTCTTCTACGCTAGAAGTCATCTAGGACTGAAGCTGACTAGCGTCACCACGGCTACACTTACCCTAGAATATGGCATCTAATGATCCTTACACCCTTCCATACCTTATATGTTGATGGACGCCTCAACTCGGTGCCATTCACATGTCGCACACCCTGTTTGCCCAGATGAATCTAGTCTTACGTAGAATCCCTTGTCTTCAATTAAACATCTACCGGTGCTTGACTTCGCAGGCCAGTCAGTCTCAGGACCCTACAGAGGACGAGCATAGAGAGGCCAGGACTTGGCTTGCAAGGTTCAATGTCAACACTATTCCCAAGAATGCTTGCGAGGTCACTTTCAGTCGCTCGTCAGGTCCAGGTGGACAAAACGTGAACAAGTGCGCGACTTAGCTCCTGTTCGTCAGGGCCCAGACTGAGACATGATAGAGTGAACTCCAAAGCTACTTTGCGCATTCACACGAAAGACTTCCTCCACCTAGTCCCCAAGATTCTCCATTCGGGGATCGAAGGATCCAGATATTATGCCCATAAATCAAAATCCATGGTAATCCAGGGAGACGGAAGCCGTAACAGAACCGACAATGCACAGGAATGCTACAAGAAGCTACATACGCTAATCGTGGACATTGGAAGGAGCACTGTCAGAGGGGAGACTTCACCAGACCGGACTGAGAAAATTAAGGATCTGTATGTTGACTGCGGACCTAATACCAGCGAGAACTGACTCTAATGCTCTGCAGACAGCGCAAAGAGAACGCGATGCGCCTGCGGTCTAAAAAGACACATGGGAGCAAAAAGGCTGCTCGTAGAGGCACTTCGAAAGGACCCAGCTGCTGATCTACAGTCTCTATGGGAATAGCTGGAATTCATCTGGCCATAGCTTCATTGCCCACGCAGCTGCTGGGTCTGCGATCTTTCCAAGGCCAACAGCCTGGAACATGCCAATCAGTTTGGCAACCTCGCCCACTCGGCCAGTTGGATCCGCTGCGGTATCTTTCTGAAACTGATTCCATACTCTGCGTAAAGTGTTCAAGATAACTGTTCGAACATCCGGATCGAGGTCATCTTCTCCAAGATACGGTAACATCCACTCAAGGACGTATCCGTCCAAGATGCCCCGAGGTCGCGCCGTCTTCAGCGCGGTCGGGTTCGGAGCCAGCCTCACGAATGCATCTTTCATACGGTCGAGGCAAAGCCCCAATCTGGTTGGGAAGCCATAGCTAGTAGCGCTGTGGCTCATTACCGGCTGTTGAATAAATCGGATGAGTGCACCAGGACTATTGTATCTCAGTACTTGCAAGGTTTCCAAGATATGGCTCGTTATCTTCTCCGTGCAAGGCAAATCAGGAAACTCAGCGACCACGTCGAAAAACTTTAGTTGCAGCTTCTCGTTATCCTTGAACTGCATTGTTGCGGCGTCATATATGGCGATCGGGATGGCGCCAGACAGAGCTGAACTTCCAGTGAATTTCTCCAACGCTGATACATCCACGTCCTCACCTGGCCTCCAGTCTGGGTCAATATCCTCGGCAGTGATTGTGGGCAAAGCAACCTCGTCCCCGTCAATACCGTCGACATTTTCTCTACCCTCGTCTTCTATCTTTTCATCATCCAACCCAAGTATTTTCCTTCTCCCAACGATCTTAGCTATCCACATCATCTCCAGCTTCGCGTACTCGACCCACAGCTTCTCCTCAGTCTTACAAAATCTCAAAGCCCTTTGCATGTGACTCCTCGCTTCAGTCATATCCCCTCGCTCTTCCAAAGCATAATTCGCAGCATAGATCCATAGTTCAGGCTTTGTAGGGTGTAACCTTAATACGCTTGTCAAGGTTTGCGATACCTTCTTATTAGACCTCTGCTTTCGAGCGAAAGCTATATACTGCATCCATAGCCCAATGTCCCCCTGGAATTTCTTCGTCGCCCGGTCGAGGATGAAGAAGATGCGCCGCTGGCCAGTATGATTGCACGTTTTGACACCTAGTCGATGCACTCGTTTACGTCGCAGGCTCTCCAAATTCATTTCATACTCGGCATAGCGGGCGTAATCTGAAGGCGTCGATCCTCGAGCATTGAGCTTGTGTTCCCAGTCAGAGCGTTTCTTCGCAATTGAGGTGATCTCATCCTTCGAGAATATCTTCTTGCGTGAGTATTCTTGTAATTCTGGTTCATGGTGTTAGGTCGGATGCTGCAATCTACAGGATCTTTACAGCTCACCGGGAACAGATTGTTCGAGATAGAAGCGAGCTTTGTCGCTTGTTCCCGCCATGTATGTCTGGAGCTTTCACAATGCGTGTACCGGGAGAACTTGATGCTTTAAAATCAGTGATCGTACAGAGTAGTCGCGATAAGCCAGTAGAATAACCGACACTGAACCGCCGTAAACGCGCGTAAGGCTGCTGCCCTTTCGCACGACATGCGCGGTCGTTCTCTTTCAATGTGACGACAGTCCTTAATGGAAAGCAGTCAATGATGCACGGCAGCTGGAGCAATATCATTATTGCATCGATTCTCGAGTTGCGGCTCATGTCCGTCGGTGGCCTCAAATGATATTGCCATGCCAAACCTTAGATGAATTTATTCCATAAGGGTCGTGATAAGTCTACGACGATATGACTCACGGCAATATACGGACTGCAGCAGATACTTCAATGCTCCATATGACCTTCGAGGGCGTCGCAGTCGTGATGATGATCTTGTGAGACGATGTGTCTCAAATATGATATCCATAGAAGAGGACACATCTTCCTAGGGTGAGAATTGACGGACTCACTTTTCTAACGAGATTGGTGGCAGTTTTTGTGCGAATCAATGTCAAACAGTCCTGGCGCAAAGAGCATATTGGATAGCATCATGAAGGACGCTTCGTAAGCGTTTGTATCAATATTAGGTGTGTCACCACCCAATAGTGGCGTTAGTTCTACATCTCATGGAAAGATTTATGATTTCACCCCCGTTATTAAGGCATGATCAAAACCTCATCTTCCGTGCCGCGGAGTCCAGTTCCCACATCTCCATCTCGAACAGCTGTATGATTCAAGTCGCCTCGTCTTTTCCTCTTTACTGGTGTCTCCGGGTATCTGGTAAGGGTGTTAATAAGTCGGTCTTTGACTTCGTACATAGGCTCGTGGAACGACTGGAGGAGTAGTTCAGTGATTAATAGCTACATGTTTTGAATTCAATGGATTATTGTGCAAAATTTCGCTCGATTATTTAAATACAAATTCCAAGATGAGCATTGGTTTTTACGTTGATGACAACCTGTGCACTCTTCTTTAGGGACATACAGGCAAAGCCTACCATCTCACAAAACTTCGTAATCTGTCAACTTTTGATCACATCTTCGAACAAGTGTGACTTTTCGAAAATTTTCGAACTGGATTGTCTAACTTCTGTCCCGACGTTTGCTGCGCTTGAAAGTCGTCAATGGCTTTCCTGAGCAGTTTTCTACGCTCACTCAAAGACGAAACAACTTGATATCTCACTTTCCCGACTAGTATCGAAGTGCCGTCGTGCAAATCAGCAGCGAATCGAAGAAATCACATAACAGTGGGGAGGGAATTCTGTAGTTGGTAGATAAAAGTGTAAAGCCTGGATTTTGCTATCCCATGTCCTGGTGATTTTGAACAGTCGTTCCAGGGGCTTCTGCTTCTTCGCATGTATTCCTATTTACCCAGAATACCTATTCAATTATATATACCGAGGCTTTTCTGGACTGCTCTCTGCGCGACAGCCTTCCGAAGTTGTGAGAACCCTATTGCTGTACTCGCCGATCACGGAATTTGGTTAGGTACCTTGGTGATGTTGGCAACGTCACTCACACAGGGTTTCATTTTGCCGACCAGTTTCAGCATGTTTCACCAGCTAATAAGTTTCCCAAATTCCGACAATCCACACTCCCATGCTAATTGGACACTATCCCATCTCGCGGGTGACATAAGAATCTGTACATTTAGGGACTCCACCCCACCAAAATCAGCGGCTCTCTACGCCTTGGCATGACCGGACTCTTATGTCACCCACGAGCCCATGTCCTGGCAAGGCATCCTTTCCAGGGGGTTCTGCCGAGATACAGCCGAGACGAGTGCCAGAGTTGCCAGGACACGGGATAGTGGCCACAATGATCACGAAGGCGAGGTCCACCAGTGTAGCCTCTGATCTGACACGAAGTGTTGTGTTATCCAAGGTAAGCTCACAAACGTTATTCGGAGATTGGGAGAATGGCTTCAAAGACTCAACACGATGTGCGCAGGACTGCTTCACATGTGGCGTAGCTCATTGTTCGATCCATATCTAGTGAGAAGCTTTCTGTTGCAAAGCGTTGTTTCATGCATCGAAGCTGTCTCTCTGACCTGGGTACTCCTGTACGAGGAAAGTCTTACAATGGCTCCCACCCTCTCGTGAGCTTGTGAGTATTACCACAGACTCTCCCTCGGTGCTAGTCTGTACATTACCCACGGGATTCACAACATCTTTCTCCTACTTTCGTACGCAGGGCAACCGCCGTATTCACCCTCATCGGCTCTCTTTTATATCGTAGGTGAGTTATCTCCGATCGACCCTGACACCATGGGCCCAAGTTCGCAATCAAATGACCCTATGTATTGTCCAACATGACCTTGAATCCGACGTGATCGAAGCTCGCGTATCAATTTTCAGTATGGTGTTTTATCAGGACCAATTCGGCCTCTTAACATATCCATTGAAGTCCGTCCAAAAAGCAAGGACAGGGCTATCGGTGACATCGCCGAAGTACAAGAGGAATGGAACCCAGCCCGCACGGGTAAGTCGCTGGGGAACTTTGCGTCAAAAGCCGAAACCCAAGCTGGACAATCTTACACGTGATTAGATAGCGAGAAGCAGCGGCAGCAGGATTCCCCGAATCTCTACAGTATTTCGTATAGCTAATTGCGAGATGAGCCAGAGAAAGCTGGGCCAACGCGAGACGTAGCCTCACATAAAATGCTGGTAGGCATGTATCCGAGACACAGAGCCTCTATAGGAGCTACGCCTTTCGGTGTTCGAGAATCTGTACGATACTCGTGCACGGATGACCCGGGGTGCTTCTTTTGAGGGGAAGTAGAGCGTGGCACGACCGGGCTCAAGCAAGACGAGGCCAGCTGTAGTGAATCCCGGAGGTGCGTTTCAGTTGTCTTCTTGCAAAAGCGTGTGAAATAAACCCTGCGTAGGAACAATAGGTAGGCAAACCGTTACATACATCTAGGTCGCCCGAGAGTGTCTCGTCGGTCATTGAATACCTCCCCGGGACTCTTTGCCTTTTACTTGCCGTCTGAGCTGTGATTGCAAAGTATCTTAGGTTCATGGATAGAGACACCATCTAGGGCGACCGGCGCATGCTGAATACTTAGATATCTTCTGTAGAACCATATTCCTCGACCAACATTAGTACGAGATACACCAAGAGCTAAAGATTCGGAGGCGCCTTGGAAGAAGCTAAGTGACCTTGGCAGATGCACGATTCTTCTCGACATAAAGCAAGCTAGTACATGTAGTACCTCAAAGTAACGATTGCCGTTTGGCCAAGCATAGAGAGATCGAAGCATTGTACTCCCCTGGCCTGATCGCAATTGTCCCGACGAAAGTTGTGCTTGCTGATGACGAACAAGAGGATGATACCATTAGCGACTCATCACATGGTAGCGTCAATCCGAATGACCAAGATTAGCAAGCTGAGCTTAGGGCGTCTCGAATCGTCGTTCCGGAGGCGCGGGCATTCATTAGACTGGAGTCTTCCGAGAACTTAGATCTCTACTCATAGAGGTCGAAGTTATGTTGATTAGGCTCCGTGAACAAATAATGTGGATAATATTTGCAGTCTCGAAAACGCTTGCGCAGGTATGGGGTGCAGTTGAGACAAGGATGGAAAGCCCGAGGACTTAGAGCTGCCAATCATAGTGCAAATTCTCGAGTCTCGATGCCCGTCTTCGACATTGCCGCGGGAGAATGCAATTTCGAAAGCAGGTTGTCATTTGGTAAGAGACAAGGATGTCTCGCAGAACGTGAAACCAGCACAGTCCCTCGATTTCATGTGGCATCGTAAAACTGTCGTAGCGATATCTTTACAATGTAGAGGATGGACAGCGAGGACACTTATGATTTTTATTGGTCCAGCTTCGAAGCCGTTCAGTCCTTTGTACCGATCTCGTCTACGCCGCTGCTTGGCGTCAGTCTGCCGTCACCGTCCGTACTTTCCTCACCTCCACCTTCCACTATGCTAAGCTCCTGCGAAGCCATTTCCAGATCACCGTCCTCCCCATTTTGCGGCACAAGTCCATACCCTTTAGCTCTCCTTCTCCTATCAAGCATACGCTTATGATACATTGTACACAGTCCCAGAGCCAATAGCGACCCCGCTATGTTGGCTAAAATATCGAATGGGTCAAATAGATGGTCTTTGAGTAGGATGGCTTGTAAAGCCTCGGACCCAAGACCAAGGCCGACTGTTACCAAAAGGAGCGTGAAGTTGAGGGTGCGCCTTCGGGTTGTATCTAGTATCCAGTAGAAGGTGAGTGTAAGGATGAAGAATGTGACGAAGTGAAGAACTTTGTCGTTGACTTGGGAGATTTGGACTGATTTGAAGCCCAACCAACCGGCGCCGAGGAGTGTAAGAAGGAAAGCGCCTGAAGTAGAAGTCAATTTGGCAGTTCAAGGGCGTGGAACTCTTGAAGACCTTACTTGCAAAAGGCACTCGAACGCGCATCGTGATTGTCAGAGGCGAGGATAGAGCATGAGCCTTGTCAACAATGGCTTATCGTCCGCAGCGAATGCAGTAAGGTGTCACATAGAGATTTCGAGAGCGCAAAGTTTCTTAAGATGTGGAATTAATGGGGGAGAAGCTTTGCAGATAGGCAAATAGGTTAGTTGGCGGGAGGATGCTCGTAGGGCTGAATCTGGTGGCCGCATTCCAACCACCCTCTCCGAAAGCGCCGCAGATCCATCAGCGAATCCATCAAATCACGACCCAAATTATCTGCTAAATCATCCAAATTCTGTCAGCGATCTCAGGATGAGTCCAGAACTCGCTCTACCTGTTTTTACGCTACCAAAAAGCCTCACCCGTCGCTGAGATCACACCTTCAACTGCTCCTTTTGGAGCAGTCCTGCCAAAAGCGGGAGGGGGGGGCAATGCGAAATGTCGATGTATAAGAGCAATATCAACTCCACCCCCATACCTCTTCCAAACGGCTTTCGAGACTCGCTACTCGTCAATGGTCGTCATGGTCGTCGTGGAAGGTCAACGACGCCCATTGGCCGCGTTATACCTGCAAATGCCGTGCACCTGATGAGCACCATCGAGGGAGATCTGGGCGCCGAGGAGGATCCAAGGTTAGCGATATTCAGGGAGCTATATGTCAAGAGCGAGGCTAGGCTCAATGCCCTTCTTGGGGAGGAAGGTGAGGATGGCACTGGCGCAGGCGCAGCTACAGGCGCAGAAGAGCTGGAAGTACAAGATGAAGTAACAGCAGAGGCTTCGGCTATTGCAGTCCTGTCCGCTGAAAAGCCTACGAGGAACATAAATGAAGACGACTACGATGAGTCAGATGATGAGGACGAGGACGATTCAGTCAACGCATCACCACTCAAGTCCCGAAGTAACCTCCCTACCATCAACTTGCCTCCATCCGCATTGACCATGCTGCGTGGCCATTCTGCGAGTTCTACTACGGCCAGTGTCAGGGGCGCCCCTTCTTCGGTGGCAGGGAAGACAACGGAGGAGGCGCGGAAGAAGCTGGAGGAGGACAAGAAGGCAACAGAAGAGGCTGCCAAGCGGAGCTTCAACACTGTGTTCTTTACGTTGGAGAACGATAAAGATGCCATGCTGGAACAGAAGAAACTCGAGGAGTCTGAACGCTTAGTAGACGTCGAGATGGGTGTGGCTGGTGCAAGCGGAAGCAACGTGAATGGAGGGGGAACTGCACAACAGGGCACCTTAAGCCAAACGAACCTTGGAGCGTCAAGCTTAGCGCTAAAGAATCTGATCCGGGTCATCGACGGTAACAGAGACCGTGTCCCAGCGACCGACGTGGAGCTGAGAACTCTTTTCAGTGATGTGAGGAAAGGGCGTGGAAAATGGGCTAGTGAAGAGAAGGTTGGAAAAGAAGAGCTCTATGAGGCCGCTGAGACAGTACTCAATACCTTGAGGGGCTTTACCGAGCACTCGAGTCCGTTCTTGACGCGAGTGAATCGGAAGGAAGCACCTGACTATTCCAATAGTAAGTTCACTTGAGTATTTCCTGTGTCAGCGCGATTGACGAAGCCTCTTTGCAGTTATCAAGACGCCTATGGACCTAGGTACTATGACGAAAAAGCTGAAAAGCTGCCTGTATAAGTCAAAGGTGGACTTTGTCAATGATCTTAACTTGATCTGGGCCAATTGCCTCAAATACAACGCGGCCCCAGAGCACCTTCTTCGCAAGAAGGCTCTTGTCATGCGAAAGGAAACGGAGAAGCTTGTGCCTCTCATACCGAATATTGTTATTAGAGATAGGGCTGAAGTCGAGGCGGAAGAGCGTCGCCAACAAAACGGTGATGCTAATCTCGACGACGACGAAGATAGTGACGACGAGCCTATCATTTCCTCAAGAGGCCGGGTGGCTCAAGGCGGCAAGACTTCAAAAAAGGGGACAGTTACGAGGAAAGCGCCACCTGATGGCCATGAAGGGTCACCGACACCAGCCTCGGAAAGCAAGCCATCATCGAATCAACTAGTCGTTAATGGCTTGGGCAGTAATCTCAAAAATGAACGCCTGAGAGCTGACTCGGAAAGCAACATGGACGGGAGTCAGCAGGACCTTTTGACCCCTCCACCTGGCACCATTACTCCTGCAGGTGTAAATGGTATCGTAGGCCAGGGAACCCACGCTGATGCCATGGATATTGATGGTGAATCATCTATCAATGGCATAGTCCCTTCAGACGGTGCCCATGAAGAAGCCGAGAATGACGATCTGGAGTACCAAACATGGAAGCAGGTCACTAAAAAAGACCGTGCCCATGTGACCGCAGAGCGCCACGCGCTGCTCAAGGACGATCGTATAGATCCGGAGCAGCCAGCTCTTCGACGTACTAAGCAGGCAATGAGGAGCTGGTTACGGAAGCAAAAGCCGGGCGTTAGTGACGTGGCACTGGGAAAAAAGGCTGCTGAGACTGATGCCGATGAAGATGAAGGATTACAGCCAAGTGGGGAGACACTGGCAGAGGGAATGCAAGTCGAGGAAGAAAGACTTCTGCCAGACTATTACGATACGATGGCGGGGGTCCCAGCGATTCCCAAGCGACTACAGTGGATCGAAGATTTCGAGGGTAACGTCGTCGACCCATCTGAAGACTTTCTACGAGCGATACCCAGGGGAATGTTCACCTGCCCAGAGAGCAATCTCACTCGGAAAATCTCCGAGAATCTGCGACAAATCCAGAACACGCGGAAGATTACTTCAAAGATAGGTGTGGTGAAGCAGATGCAAGTTCAGTCGCAAATGTACCAAGGCCAATTCCAGAAGCATGAGCCTGCACCATTCGTCGAGCAAGACATTGAGCCTTATGTAATGTCCGAAGAAGGCCCTCCAATGGCGCCTGAGACTGTTCGGGCTGCGTTACAGCGATCCACAGCAAAGCTACTGGTTCACGCCGGCTTCGAAGAATTTCAACCAGTGGCACTCGACACCATTACGGATCTAGCTGCCGACTACTTTACCAAGCTAGCACGTACACTGGTCAGGTACACCCAAGCTCCTCAAGTTGCAGTCCCACTACTCGGCATTGGTGAAGTCACGTTCAAGGATAGGTTTACTTCCGAAGAGTCCATCCTCCACACCCTCCAAGAGAATGGCGCGGATCTTGAAGCGCTGGATATTTATGTTACGGAGGATGTCGAGCGTGCCGGCACCAGAATCGCCATGACCCATGATCGAATGAAAGCCCATCTGGCGGACAGTCTTCGCCCTGCATTGGTCGACGCAGGTCCTGACGGCTCCAATGCTTTCAACGACGACAGCGAACAATTTGTCGGCGGTGACTTTGCTGAAGAACTTGGCGAGGACTTCTTCGGATTCAAGGAACTGGGTATCGATGTAGGTGGTATAAGCGTGCCCTTACACCTGCTGCAAAATCGCATGCGTAACTCCAATCAAGCTCAGAACGCCAGGTAAGCCCACATCTCTGCATTGAAGATTATGGTCATGGATACTAATCAACGCATTAAAGCTCTCTCTCCTTGACTCCCATCTCAGACCTCCCTGTTCCACCACCTCTCACACCCATCAGCATCAACAGTGTCAAGAATCAGATTGGTCTTGTTCAAGCCTTCTTCCTCGAGAAACTACATGCCAACAACGATCAGCCTCTTATGGAGGATGAGGACCTGCCGCTCAAGCAGCGCTTCCCCAAACCTAGATTGGGCGCCAATGGCAAAATCACTAGCCCTCGGAAAAGGCCACTCAAGGAACAAGGGCCTGGAAAAGGCCATCCGAGAAAAAAGATGAAGACCAATGAGGGCGAAGCTAAGGAGACGGGCAAGGAGAACGGAGCGACAAAAGATGGCGAGAGCCTGAAAGCTAACCCCGAAAAAGCGCTGGAATTGACCAAGTTGACGAACAACAGCCTCGCGACAAATGTCAATGGTGACGCTTCGCAGGACGACTTGACGGTGGGAACGCCGACGCCACGGGGCGAAGGCAAGCAGAGGGAGACTGACGGCGGAATGATCTCTCCAGAGAGCTTGGAAGCCACGTAACCACAGAGACATGACATGCGCGGAGCCCACTTGGCGCGCGGAATTTCATCGCATAGGGAGTGTAATGATATGGACGAAGTGTATATGCATACAGGGCGAGGTAATATCTTTCATTTGTTAATATTTGTGGGGCGAGAGAACCCTTTTCCGTTTTGCGCGGGTGACATGCCCATCTATGCATGGCAAGGAGCTTGGGGACTTCCCCATTCATAACCCATCATCGAAAAGTATTGATGATATACGATAGAGGAGATGGCGCGATTTTTGCATTGGCTTGGTTATCTTAGACGTACGCGTCTCTGCCGTTAGAGAGGCAGTTGGGGCGTTTTGACATTATGAGATTTCAATGAGGAGAATTCTTTGTGGCTGCAGTGATCAGTATTGAGACATAATGGCATGTCGAATTAATAAGGACATGCATCAATGAGAATAGCCAGGTAATGGGGTGTGCGGTGCAAGAAACACGACTACCATGCTTCGAATAAATCTTCATCTCATCGTCCAAATCACAAAACATCTCCATACTCCCCCGCAAATCATATCCATATCCATATCCATCTCCACCTCCATCCCGTCCCAGCATCAAACGACTCCGAATCAGCAATCGACATCAAAACTTATAGTAGACGCGTATGATTTCTAGAGTTGAGGAAACCTAGAGCCGTAAAGTAGATGATGATTGATGATTTAAAAAGGGGTTGGTTTGAGGTATGTAAAGGTATTGTGGACTGTGAGACAAGGGATGATGGGTTGAGACAGCCGTTCTCTGGCATTTTTCAGGGGGTTGATATAGATTGATACGTTGAAGGGCTGAGGAGCTTATGTCTTGTTATTTTGATGATATATATATACATATGAAGCACAAGCTACCTACTCTGTTTATCTAAGTTTCCTCGCTTTGGGTATATCTCATGGCTATTCTTTTGCATATCTGTACATATTGTGATCTGTCGTTAGTGATACCGATAGACTATGTCGTGGGAGTGGCAAGGAAGAGCTCGGGATGGGACACTTTGCACTAGGAAGAGGCTTTAGGAGTCGGGATTGGAACTATATTTGTTTGGGAAATCTGGCATTTTTTTGGACATCCTAGATGTTTATGCAGCGCGGTGGATACATAGTTTACTTTGATGTATTGCTGTATAATTGCTATTGTCTTTGGATCTCCTGTGTTCAAGGACATGATCTATGGTATGTGCGTGATGTTCAACAGGGTATCTCTCGTTCTGATTATGGTTCTTTGATAGAGCTACTACGGCTTTTCGTTGCTGGTGATCTTTGCCTAGGGCTGGGACTTGGGATGCAGTGTAATTAGAGAATCTCCAGTAACCAGAGAGTCCCCCTTTCAAGATAGCTTGGTAAATGCACTATCGTTAGGCGAGAGACTTCATTGATCAGCCGACGGGATTGAATTTTCTCTTTTGGATAGGAGGGTGGGTTTCAAGACATCATTCATCAGTAGGAAGCTTTTGTGATACATGACATGACGGGGGTTGAAGGTCATGTTGAGAGACAATTCAATGGTAACTATCTTTGCCCTAAGGCTCTGAAAACCATTGCAGACCATCTGTGAAGTCCGCTAATATATGGACTTCGATTGTATCAAAGTCAAAACGATGGCTCAGCTCGAAGACCGAGGACAAACCTTGTATGCGTTGGCTTGACTTAGATCCAGATTTCGCGAACCGCTACCCGACGCTCTGCAACCAATATCTATTCGACGACGAAATTTCACAACAATTCTGGTGAAGAGAGAGACGAGTGGATAGACCCGAGTCATTCGTCAAGCAACATTCAGGTGATTACTTCCGTACACCTCGACTGCTAACGTTCACCGATGCCTCCTGTTACACGTCAGGATTCGAGCCGCGAGCATGATTTGGAACGAAAAGCAATGAAAAACGGTGTATGTACACCTCTCGATCGAATACGCGAGTAGACCTTGAGGCGTTGGAGTCTCTGCGTGGGTTCTGGGTGAACTTGATCTTCGGACGGAATGAGAGCCAAATGACATGGAATCGTCGAAGGAGCCCAATTTCTCGTCCGGTACTTCCTGTGCGGAAGCGGCGATTGGAGAGAAGTTTGTGGTTCGAGAGTATTTCCAATTAAATCATAGACGTAGAGTACAAGCAGTCGACGCCTCCCAATGATCGTAATCCTATCCAGAAATACCCTAAGCTGCCAGACTTAAAGCTTGTCACTCGTGATCGTAAACATCATATCATGGCTTTTTCTGGGGTGGGTCCCCACGAATCTGCTCTTTTATCTCCTCGAGATAGTAATCGATGAAGTTTTTGGTCGGCTCTAGCATAGAGTCAACATCCTGTTCCACATGTGCTCTTACGGCAGGGCATACTGTCTGGCGTACTGTCTGGCTTTGTCCCGCCCATTTCCTCCATGTTGGGCCCATGGCTCAAATCTCGTACCTTCCTATGTACATTCTGAACGGCTCGATGGAACGTAGGACTCGAGAGCAGCTTTTGATAGCGTTTTAGTGCGCATGGATATAGCCGCGGCATTCTATACATACTCGGGTGGTCAGCCATGCCTATACCGTGCATCAGCTTCGAGAATTTTCGGAAGGTTTTCGTCTTAACGATGTCACAATGCGTATGTACCTCGAAAATCCGGACCCACATTGTGTTACCGCGACGACATTGGACAACCGGAAGATCCCGAACAGATGGCTCAACCGATCACTGAGTTGGATCCCTTCAGTGGTCTCGAAGGTGATGAAACGAATGACGGGTTGTATCAGCCATAAATAAAGTAGATACCCCATTTGCCCATGTAAGCTAAATTTAGTGTGGCAAAGACTCGGGGCTATTCTAGTGTCCATCAATCAGCTCAGCATATAAGGCTACGGTACTTTGCTCCCATGTATCTAAGGTCGGTAGGAATATCATTTAAGAACGTCGCTCCCAATGGCTTTTCTCATTTTTGTCATTCTATCTGTTCCCATTAGCTCAGTCGCTCCTGCCTGCACGTTAAGTTTATAGACGATTTTCCCCTTACTTAATAATTGAGGCCTACTCCCAAGCTGCATCAAGTACACATTCTCTTAAAGTCTTTAGCTACTCCTCTAGTGATCTCAAATTTCGTGTACATCATCTGCTCAATCATACAAATAAAAAAGTAGGGCAAAGTGAACGCAGGACACGAAGTCTAGGCCTCATCATTCGATTGGCCGTCTGCCTGGTTTGAGGCTGGTCAGCGTCGTCAGGACCTTTGACACTCTTCGTCGTCTCATGTTGTGCATGCGATCCGTCTACTTATGAAGATGGCGGCTCCATTTGCCAAAGGCTTTAGTACAGCTTATAAAAGAGCTCGCTCGCACGACAGCCCAACCCCCCTGGCATCACCACCTGTGCTGAAAGCTACGAAGATCGAAGAAGAGGCGGCTCAGGATGACGCAGAGATCCCTGCCTTTCTCCGTCAATCACCGGCCTGTAAGTTCACTGCTGTGCATACGCAAGCGTGCATCATGCAGCTTGTGTAGATCCTCCACTAAGGCCGATCAGCTATCCGGACCAAATTCAATGACTTGGTGTGGAAAGAAAAACTCCGCCTCTTGCAAGGTCGAAATGACCCTGACTCGAGATGGGTGCAAGAGGTGACTCCGCAGGTCGCAAAGCGGAATCGATACGGCAATGTCCAGCCGTGGGAGAAGTCACGAATTCACTTGAAAGTTGCCGAAGGACAGTGTGACTATATTAATGCATCGCCTATATCACTGCGTGATATTCGCACAGGATTAGAGACAAAATACATCGCAACTCAGGTGACAAGACTCGGTTCTCGGTATGGGCACACATCTGACCATCGTTTCTACAGGGTCCGAAACAGTCAGGAATTAGTCATTTCTGGCAAATGGTATGGCAGGAAACCAACGATGTTGCCGTCATCATCATGCTTACCCAAACCCACGATGGAACCTTGGAGAAATGTTTCCAGTATTTCCCTCTAAATTCCGAAGCTGGGTCATACAAGCTAGATCCCATTGACCGAGCCGCAGGAACCCCGGAAGGCAGTGTGACATTCTCGGGTATCACTTCGGATCCAGGCTCGAAAACTGAGGTCCGGAAATTATCATTGAAGTTCGGCGAAGATACAAAGGACGTGTGGCATTTCATGTTCACTGGCTGGCCGGATTTTGCAGTACCAGAAGACCAAGACCGAGCTGCATTATTAGATCTTCTGAAGCTTTCTGCGGAGAAGAACAGTACAGCCAGCAATCCACGTATTATTCACTGTAGCGCTGGCGTGGGACGATCCGGAACCTTCATTGCCCTTGAGTATCTCCTAGCGCAGGTGGATTCAGGGGCTATTGCAGATAATAAGGACGGTGCGGATATTGTTTATGATGTCGTGAACCAACTACGAGAGCAACGAATGACGATGGTCCAGATGGACATTCAATTCCAGTTCCTCTACGACGTGGTGAAGGAGCAATACAAACAAAAGCAGGGCGCTTTGCAGCCATCCGGACAGAATTCGCCAAAGCTTCAAGATATAGCTAGTGGTTTGAGGGCCGCTTTGATCGATGAGGCCCGCATAGAGGACGAATTCTCCCATCAAAGGAGAACTGCAGAAGGCCACGATGAAGGTGCAGAACGGATTGAGGTTCCCATCGTGCAACCTGTTGGCGCAGGGGAAGCGGGTCACGACCCCTGAAGGCTTCTAGGGTTTCGGGCCGGGTTCGCAAACGTTGATAGGAACCGTTTGATTTCCTGGGATTCGTTGAATGACCAATGAATATGGTTCCTGATGGTATGATAACTTCTGCGGGCGTTGTGGGGCATGTTTTTGGACCTTTAGCGCATGACATTCATGGATAATGGAGATGAGGAGGACTTACTGCAATGCATAGGCAGGGCTACGGCAGCCGGCGTTGACCATGGGAATTCAGGCGATGCAGGACATCACTCGAAGCATTTGGGACTGAACAACTCAAAGTATGCAGCATTTGATACTAATAGGTACTTCAAGTCCAGGATACTTGGTAGCTAATGTACCGTAGACCTTTGGGCAGATGACTCCTACCCTCTCTTTGCATCTTGATTGCCGACACTCCTCGTCTTACCCCTGCATTTTCGCGACACCCCTCAAGCCTGCGCCGTCTTTGCTGCCTGCTGTGGGTTGATTTTCTTACCATCCTTGTTGAAGCGGACACGGGGAGGTGGTGCACGGTTTCGACGACCTTCTCGCGAGCGAACACTGAGGGCGTCTTGGTTTAGTCCATACTCTTAACACAGGATGGCGCTGAATTGGAGCATACCGAACGATCTTGCCGTGGATGGCGCATGATACACAATATTGTAGTTTGAGGTACATTTTGGGGACGGCGTATTCGGGGAAGACGGAGGCGTCGGAGATATCACCTATGCCGTGGACAACTCGTCAGCTCATGATCACCTATATGGTTCGAATATCGATGTTGCTTCTCTAGGCAGTGAACAAAGCAGAGACGTACGAATGGCAGCGCTCTCCACCATGTTGCGGATGGTGAATCTCTTAATCGCCTTGTCTTTGGGCGTACATCTGGAACAATTGGAACATCGTATTGGCTTGACGTGGCCGCGTCCCTTCTTGTTGCGACCGCTATTGAAGGCGTATTAGCCCATGTGATGGAGCACGGTATAGGGAAGATGAGGGCGTACTTGGAAGCTCGTTTTTTGACCATGGTAGCGGTTCTAATCAGAGTCAGTTGAAATCTTTGGATGTCATTGTGTAGCCTCATGTTCACAGATACCTCACGTACCTCTTTCGATTTATTGTTGGAAGAGGGAGAACTACTTGATCATGTCGTCCTCTTCTAGTCAATTGCTGAGGTTGTGCGATTCTCGCTAAGTAATCTAATCACCCAGAAGAGGAATAGCGCGATACTGGTTGCTTCTGGTCGATCTCCCGGTGTTTATTCGTCAACTTCAGCAACAGGGCGGCAGAAGAGTTGGTTCTATTCGCCAATCCACTCCATTCCAGCGTGCCCAATTGTTCATAGATAAACATGTCAGCCGCAGGTGGCACATTTCGAGGCACACCTGGCCGCGGCCAAGGTAGAGGACAAGTGCCTGTCTTCGAGAATAGTCCTTCTAATATCCCTCGTCCTAAGCTGGAGTCATATGCGAGTTCAGCCATGCAGAGTGAGAGTGGTACTTCTACGCTTAGCGCTAGCAGGCAGAAGCAATCGAAGCGCGATGAGGTATGGAAATCTGCGACGTGATATGCTCTGCGTTGCTGATTGAAAGTGTAGGCCATCCGAAAGAAGATGGAGAACGACCTTAGCAAGAAGAAAGGTGGCGCTTCGCGAGCACGACACACTCGGAAAGCTCCTCCTGGTACCGTTCTGGCCTTGAAGCCCAGTCAGGCTCTTCAGATCAAGCCAAATACTACCGTTGCTGAGGCAGCCCAGCTGATGGCTGCCAAGCGAGAGGACTGCGTACTTGTGACAGACGACGATGATCGGATAGCTGGTATCTTCACTGCTAAAGATCTTGCGTTTCGTGTTGTGGGAGCCGGTATCAAGGCAAGGGACGTTACTATATCTGAGATTATGACCAAAAACCCCCTTTGTGCCAGAACGGACACCAGTGCCACCGATGCTTTGGATCTCATGGTTAGGAAAGGATTCCGACATCTGCCGGTCATGGACGAAAATCAGGATATTTCAGGGATACTAGATATCACGAAGTGCTTCTATGATGCTATGGAAAAGCTGGAGCGTGCTTATAGCTCGTCACGAAAACTGCATGATGCCCTTGAGGGTGTGCAATCAGAACTTGGATCTAGCCAGCCGCAACAAATCATACAATATGTCGAATCTTTGAGGCAGAAGATGTCTGGACCCACCCTGGAATCTGTTCTGAACGGACATCCCCCTACCACTGTTTCTGTCCGAACGTCAGTGAAAGAAGCTGCAAATTTGATGAAGGAAAATCACACAACGGCTGTATTGGTTCAGGATCAAGGCTCTATCACGGGGATCTTCACAAGCAAGGACGTAGTCCTCCGAGTGATTGCGCCTGGATTGGACCCAGCGAATTGCAGTGTTGTCAGGGTTATGACTCCACATCCGGACTTTGCACCAATGGATATGAGTATACAAGCTGCTCTGAGGAAGATGCATGATGGTCATTATCTCAATCTGCCTGTCATGAACGAACCAGGAGAGATTGTTGGCATGGTAGATGTGCTCAAGCTCACCTATGCCACACTTGAGCAGGTTAGTAACAGTAGTTCTACTCAAGGATGTATGCTGATATACGCAGATAAACACAATGTCAACAGGAGATGGAGAGGGCCCAGCCTGGGGCAAATTTTGGCTCTCACTCGATAACGACTCAGAGTCCATGATGTCAGGGGAAGGCAGCAGCCATCGACCACACACACCGGGTCATCGATCTCTTCTCTCTCCTGAACTATCTCGGCCGGCGGTTGACCGCGTAGACAGTGTGCAACCCAACGATTCAGCGTCACACAATGGTGACGAATCCCGCTCCGATAGTCCTGACATGCCATCAGTAGATCTGGAAGACTCTCCCTTCCCATTCAAATTCAAGGCTCCCAGCGGACGTGTCCACAGGCTGCAAGTCGCTGCCTCGGCCGGTATGGAGGATCTGGTTAGCAACGTCACTGCAAAGCTCGGAGGCGAGATTGACGCGGTAGGTGGTCAAGCGACAGTGGAAGACGGGAGATTGCTAGCATCAGGCTTCGCTCTGAGCTATCTTGATAACGATGGCGACACAGTCTCCATCACCACTGATCAAGACCTGTTAGATGCCATCACAATTTCCCGCCAACATCACCGCGAAAAGGTCGATCTCTTTGTGCATGACCCGGAGAAACCGCCGATGTCAGCTACAGTTGACCCTCGGCCAGCAATGGCAAAACCCCTAACACCACCGCCATCATCGACGATGAAGAGCCGAAGAAGACTTCTAGATGACGAGGACGAAGACGAAATGCCAACTCCAGTGAAAAAAGAGCGAAAGCCTAAAGCACAGTCCGAAGAGGCCGCACAGCTCGTCGCAGGTGTGCCGAACGACTTACTCTTACCTGGAGCAATTGCTATGTTGGCCGTAGTTATTATTGGCGTGTTTACAATCAGTCGTTCTAGTCGTTCATGATATCCTGCACCATTGCCTGTTTGCTGGTTTAATACAGGCACCAGGCTGGTTCGCTGCTTGGACGCGACTGTGCATCCCAAGCTTTGGGTATCCTATGTAAGATTATAGTCTTTAGTATTATGAATGTTTGATTACAGAGCCAATGACATCCCGTTCCTACTAATTGTGAATATAATATTCTTTGAAAAAATGCTCCCACGGGCTCCCAAGGTCCACTAAACAGTCAACACGCTAGGCCGCTTGAGGGCCGGGCTAGCGAGCACAGTACATGGTCGAGGAATTGAAAGACGCGCTGTTGAACGCCAAAATTTCCCGATAAGTGCGGTACACACTTCACCCCACACCAATCTTCCTTCTCGCATTCAATCCAAACATCTATCTCCATGATAATGTTCCCCGGACTTACTGTTGTTCCAGATCGACTTGTTCCCTCATCTCTCTCCCCTGCGGTGCAAGGCACCAGCTTGTAATCTCCCCCACCTCGGTCAACACTGCTTTCGTGCGAAACAGACGCGCATTACCACCATACATCTAACACTCACCTCTTTTGGCCTAACAAAAACATCCTCGACTCTTCAAGATGTCGACTGGAGCGCTCCTTTCATCGGAGATCCACACGGAGCTGGGAGGAATCTTGCAAAATTTAACATCCCCAGACAATCAGGCGCGCACACAAGCAGAAGGGCGTTTGAATGATGACTGGTTCGTCAAGCAGCCCGATGTGCTGCTTATGGGCCTGGCAGAGCAGATACAACTGTCCCAAGAGCCATCGGTAAGACTCGCGCAATTGCGGTTCTCCAATGCTTGCGAAATTCGCTAATACGAAACCTGGGACACGGTAGACACGGTCTTTTGCGGCAGTCCTATTCCGTAAGATGTCCACAAAGACGAGAAGAGTAGCCGGAGAGGAACACGACTCAAAGGAGCAATTCTTACTCTTACAGACACAGCAAAAAGAGGTCATAAGACAAAAGCTCCTAGAATGTCTTCAGACTGAGTCGCTACCGCAAGTGAGGCATAAGGTTGGCGACGCCGTTGCTGAGATCGCGAGACAATACTCTGATAACGGTAGGTGGCCTCAAGCGGCCCCGAGTAGGGACTAGCTGGACAAGGGACTAATGAGGAGTTTTTACTTAGACGAGAGTTGGCCGGAACTTCTTCAGGTACTATTCGTGGCCAGCCAATCGCCAGATGCTGGTCAAAGAGAGGGCGCCTTCAGAATATTTACAGCCACTCCCGGTATAATAGAAAAGCAGCATGAGGAGACCGTGTTGGGTGCATTTACGAAGGGGTTCAAAGATAGCGACGTTATTGTACGATTCCTCGCACTCCTCTCAAAAATACTCTAACGTTAGGACAGGTCAGGATAGCTGCGATGGAGGCCTTCTCATCGTTCTTCGTATCGGTCCAGAAGAAGGCGCAAAAGAAATACTATACGCTAGTACCTGAGATCCTCAACATCCTACCACCTTTAAAGGAATCAGGCGACTCGGACAATCTGACGAAAGCTCTGATGGCCTTGATCGAGCTTGCAGAAGAAGCGCCGATGATGTTCAAGCAAATGTTCCACACACTTGTCCAATTCAGTATGACCGTGATATCGGATAAAGATCTTGACGACATGACTCGGCAGAATGCACTGGAATTGATGGGGACGTTCGCAGACTACGCCTCTGCATTGTGCAAGAAGGACCCGTCATACGCGTCAGATATGGTTACACAATGTTTGAGTTTGATGACAGACGTTGGCCAAGATGACGAGAATGCCGAGGAATGGAATGCATCGGAAGACCTGGACGTTGAGGAGAGTGACCTCAATCATGTCGCTGCGGAACAGTGTATGGATCGACTAGCCAACAGATTAGGAGGCAGTATCATATTACCACCTACTTTCAATTGGTTACCCCGAATGATCTCATCTGCCAACTGGCGCGATCGTCATGCTGCACTCATGGCGATATCAGCAATCTCCGAAGGCTGCAGAGGTCTAATGGAAGGGGAGCTCGATAAGGTCTTGGATCTCGTTGTCCCGGCTCTCCGAGATACCCATCCGAGGGTGCGCTGGGCAGGCTGCAATGCGTTGGGGCAAATGAGCACCGACTTTGCGGGTACTATGCAGGAGAATTATCACAATATCGTACTGACAAACATCATCCCAGTGCTCGACGCGCCAGAACCTCGAATTCAATCACATGCAGCAGCTGCCCTCGTCAATTTCTGCGAAGAAGCTGAAAAAGCGACTCTGGAACCCTACCTGGATGATTTGTTAAGCCGCCTGCTTAACCTTCTACAGAGCGACAAACGTTATGTTCAAGAGCAGGCTCTTTCAACCATTGCCACCATCGCCGACTCCGCCGAGACAGCGTTCGGCAAATACTATGGGACCCTCATGCCCTTGTTATTCAACGTCCTAAACCAGGAGCAGTCTAAGGATTTCAGACTACTACGAGCTAAAGCTATGGAATGTGCTACCTTGATCGCGTTGGCAGTTGGCAAACAGAGGATGGGTAACGATGCGATGGATTTGGTCGCTATCCTCGGAAAAATACAACAAAATATCACAGATGCTGACGATCCTCAATCTCAATACCTGCTGCACTGCTGGGGACGAATGTGTCGAGTCCTGGGAACAGACTTTGTACCGTATCTTGCTGGTGTCATGCCACCGCTGATGGAGCTTGCTAGCGCAAAAGCTGACATACAACTTCTTGACGATGATGATCAAATTGCCAAGGTCCAGCAGGAAGAGGGTTGGGAGATGGTCCCTCTGAAGGGGAAAGTCATTGGCATCAAAACTTCGATACTCGAGGATAAGCATATGGCCATCGAACTAATCGTCATATATGCGCAACAATTAGAAGCGGCCTTCGCTCCGTATGTGATGGAGATTATGGAGAAGGTTTCTTTGCCGGGGTTGGCGTTCTTCTTTCATGATCCAGTAAGAGTTGCTTCTGCTAAGAGCGTACCTGTCCTTCTGAACTCCATAAAGAAAGCCAACGCTACGGGTGGAGGTGGGACAAGCTTGCGGCAGTTGTGGGCGACGACCGTTGAGAAGGTGCTGGAAGTCTTAAGTGCGGAACCTGCCATTGATACTCTAGCGGAGATGTATCAATGTTTCTACGAGTCTGTCGAAGTTGTCGGCAAAGATTGTCTTACGCCCAAGCACATGGCAGAATTTATCGAGTCGGTCAAGTCAACACTTGAAGAGTATCAGAAGCGTGTCGCGCAGCGTTCCGAAGAACAACAGGAGACCGAGGAAGGCGAAGAGGAGTCCGAAGACCTCCTCTTTGCCATCGAAGACGACCAGACACTTCTTTCTGACATGAACAAAGCCTTCCATACAATTTTCAAGAACCAGGAAACCTCCTTTCTGTCCGCATGGCAACGCCTTATACCATTTTATGACGCATTTGTGCAAAGCGGGCACTCCACACAGCGACAATGGGCACTTTGCATCTTCGACGACGTTCTCGAATTCTGTGGTGACCAGAGCTGGAGCTATCAAAGTCACATACGGCCTCCACTCATCGCTGGCATGCGGGACGAAATACCGGCAAATCGGCAAGCAGCGTGCTACGGCGTAGGCGTCGCCGCGCAGAAGGGCGGAGCAAATTGGTCCATGTTCGTTGCGGAGAGCCTGCCAACGCTTTTCGCGGTCTGCCAGCTCCCGCAAGCACGAGAAGACGACCACATCTTTGCAACGGAGAACGCGTGTGCAAGTATCGCCAAGATATTGCAGTCCAATGCCAGCAAGGTTCAGAATGCCCAGGACGTCGTGAATCATTGGCTGACTACCCTGCCTGTCGTCAATGATGACGAGGCTGCGCCATTTGCTTATATGTTCTTGGCACAGCTGATTGATCGGTAAGTGCATTCTGGCCGGGTAGAGTTACTCGATGATTTGTTGACTATCTGCGCAGAAGAAACCCAGCCGTCTTCGCTTCTCCCGATCTTGCTCGCCAATGTTTCGTAGCAATTGCCCTCGCTCTAGAGGCGGAGACGTTGCAAGGGGCGACCGCACAGCGCGCAGCGGCATCTGGCAAGCAATTGTTGCAGACAGTAGGGATAAGTGCCGCTTCGGTGGTAGCGACGATGTCTCCTGAATCGCAGCAAGCGTTGAGTACTTACTTCGCATAATGGAAGGATTGAATTTATTGATACCACGTGGGATGCGCTATGGAGAATGGATAACGCTTAATGTATGCATGATGGCTGATATGTTCTTGCATACGCAAAGGGTCTGAGGGGTGGATCTGAAGGTTCTAGAAAGCTAGATGTCTGAGTTATCCCCACATACGACCCACTCAGCTTGGGTATAGGGCCTTGGGCCCTGGGTGGCAGGCATGTGGTACCGGGTAGTCAAACGAATTGATATCCGGGATGATATTGCAGGTTGGCTTTGGAGTCCAGCTATCTCGAAATATCTCCTGTGTCGTCGCAAGATCGATAAATAAATTGCATCGTCTTTCGCTTGATGCATGTTGACATTGTCAACCGTACCATAAGACTACTATGCTTCGTTCCAGGTTGGAGAGGCTTTGAAGAAGTCATCTTTTGTTTGACTAAAGGCGATGCTCATCGATGTAGTCCCGACAAGACGTCACTCAGTACGCTTTTACTGTTGCTACTCTGGGTGATACCGCGTCAGATCACTCGGTAGGAGTCAAGATAGAGCTCATTGTGTACACCTTGTGGGTTTAGCGCGGAACTGATGCCAAGAGATTCGACTCTAGCGCGGACGCGTCGGTAAAGCTTCGGACTTTGCGTTTCAATAAATTGTGGAAGTAGCCAGCTTCAAACCTGAACCCCAGAACGGCTACACAAATCCCAGGTCTTACTGTTGACCTCATCCCCCGACAGCTTGTTTGGAGAAGCTGGAAGTCTCCACCCGAAATCTAAGCAAGCATGTCCTTCGGAGGGCAGACACCTACAATAATTGTGTTGAAGGAGGGGACCGACGCATCGCAAGGCAAAGGGCAAATCATATCTAATATACAAGCATGTCTAGCGGTCCAAGATACGATCAGAAGTACTCTCGGACCTTATGGTGGAGACCTTTTACTTGTAGATGAAAGCGGCCGACAGACAATTACCAATGACGGCGCTACTGTTATGAAAGTATGTTAACAATCTCCCCTTTTCTCGCTAGGTTGTATGTACTGATCGTCAGCTCCTCGACATTGTCCATCCCGCTGCCCGTATATTGACCGACATAGCGCGCTCCCAGGACGCCGAAGTAGGCGACGGCACTACGTCGGTCGTTGTACTTGCAGGCGAGATACTCAAGGAAATAAAGGAGCATGTCGAACAAGGGGTCAGCTCTCAGATCATTATCAAGGGGCTGAGGAGGGCCTCGGCAATGGCTGTGAATAAAATCAAGGAAATCGCGGTCACGACGAAAGAAGGGAACCAGAGGGAGACGTTAAGAAGGCTGGCAGCCACAGCTATGAGTAGCAAGCTGATACATCGGAATGCGGACTTCTTCACCAAGAGTGGGTTTGGATGTTAGTGGAATCTGTCGGAGTAGGAGAGCTGATACTGTGCTAGTGGTCGTGGATGCAGTGCTCTCGCTAGATCAGGACGACCTGAACGACAAATTGATTGGTATAAAGAAGATCACTGGAGGCGCACTACAGGATTCATTGTTTGTGAATGGTGTGGCTTTCAAAAAGACCTTCTCATACGCTGGATTCGAGCAACAACCGAAAAGTTTCAAGGACCCGAAGATCGTATGCTTGAACGTTGAGTTGGAACTTAAAAGCGAAAAAGATAATGCAGAGGTTAGAGTGGATCAAGTCTCGGAATATCAAGCCATCGTAGATGCCGAGTGGCAGATCATTTACAATAAGATGGAAGAATTATATAAGACCGGAGCCAAAGTCGTCCTGAGTAAACTGCCGATAGGTGATCTGGCTACCCAGTAGGATATTGTGTGCTTGGATAAGGCGGTTTTTACTGACATGTATTCAGATATTTCGCAGACCGAGATGTCTTCTGCGCTGGTCGAGTCTCTTCAGACGATCTAGAACGCGTAGTCCAAGCAACAGGCGGTAGCATATCTTCCACATGTTCGGATATCCAGCCACAACATCTCGGTACCTGCGAACGATTTGAAGAGCGACAGATTGGTGGTGAAAGATTCAACTTCTTTGAGGGATGTCCAGCAGCAAAGACGTGTACTTTAGTACTAAGAGGAGGAGCCGAACAATTCATTGCGGAGGTAGAGAGGAGTCTGCACGATGCCATCATGATCGTAAAGCGCGCAATACGAAACAGGAACATTGTTGCTGGGGGTGGTGCTTCCGAGGTATATAACTACCCTCTTCCACCCCCTTATTTTCTTTTCACACTCGTTGACTAATCGAAACACCCTGTAGATGGAGATATCCGCCCATCTTCACCGCCACGCAGATCTCTCCGTACCCCGCAAACAGCAATCAATCATCAAATCATTCGCGAAAGCCCTCGAGATTATACCTCGACAACTCTGCGACAATGCCGGATTCGACGCAACCAACATACTCACCCAGCTGCGAGTTGAGCACCGCAAAGGCAACACCTGGGCGGGCGTCGATTTCGATAATGAAGGCGTTAGGGACAATATGGAGGCGTTCGTGTGGGAACCCAGTCTAGTAAAGATCAACGCAGTGCAGGCCGCTGTGGAGGCGAGCTGTCTGATCTTGAGCGTGGACGAGACCATCCGTGAGCTTCCTTCTTATCTCACTTTCATCTATGTTGCGTATCTCGTTAGTAGCATATGCTGATTGCATCAATAGGAAATGAGGAATCGGAGAAGCCTCAGGCGCCGCAGCGTGGCTTACCACCAGGTGCTGCTCAGCGAGCCATGAGAGGAAGAGGAAGAGGGATGCCGAGGCGATGATGTCGTTGAGAAGGTCTGCATCCGTCTATAGCGAGCGATAGAGTGTACTGATACCAATGAAGTGATGTGGATCCATCTGTAGCGTTCATTCTTCTAGAATCTACTCCTTCTCATTCTAGCTTGCCCTATCTGTTTGCTTTCAATTTCGCTCTTCTATGCACTCCAAGCAGCGCACCCTCTCTTATCCTCTCACCTAAGATTCCTAATCAATCCTTCCGAAACTTCTACATATTTCGTTTCCCGACGCTATAAGCGAAAGACCGGACAATCCGCGCGTTGGGATGTTCTACAGCTAGCCTCTCTATTTCTGATCGATTTCAGGAAGGAGAATCAAGGTCGACTGATCTAGTGGGGAGTCGTGATGCCGAATACAACAGATATGCTACTTCCAAGCAGCGCCCATTGATTATTTCCAGATTCACCTTTTGAGATGAAAGGATGGTGTTGGAGGTGTTATATTCTGACTTATGTACGTTACTCCCTAATTGCGCTATATTTGTAAGATTTTTTGATCCTCTATAATCACCACCACTACTTAATAACTATATCATTAACTATATCATCATTTCTTAACCGACCAACCAAGCAACCATCACATCCCCAACCCATCTCCTGCCTCACCCATCATCGAAACACCCAACAAGCCACTCAACTAAACATATCAAATCAAATCAAAATAATCAAAAATACCATCCCAGTCTATAGAATATATACCCACCCTCTCCACCTCCTCGTTACCTCTCCCCTCTCACTCTCCCTCTCCACCCCGTCTCCCTCCCTTACAAACACAGTACTAGTGTAGTACATCTTAACATCAATCCGTCGATATCAAAGCTCAAATAACAAATAACTTGTCCGCCAGCAACGCAAGGTTGTTATTAGGTTCATAAACAGAGGGTTAGTATATTTATGGCGAGATGGTGGGACGGTGAAGTAGGGGGTGGGAAGGAGACGTGATTGGGTTGGAATTTCATGGAGGGAAAGGGGGGAGATATATGAAATATGGATGGATGATAGTTAGGGTTAATGGAGGATGCATTATAATAGAAAATTGGAGAAACCTTGCAATGGAAACGCTTTGTCTAATATGTTTTGAGTAGATTGCACAATTATCAGGAGGGACATCTACTATGTTGTACTCGAACAGGAGTCGCACAATGGAAGTATAGCGAGGAATGGATGTTGTTCGCATTTGCCTCGATATCATATCTTGACGCCCACAACGCCGTGCTGAATGTACCATGGTACCCAAGTGCGAAAACATATCTCATACAAAAATTGCCAACATCAGACAAACGCCAGCACCAGCATCAGCACCAGCAAATCATATCCTCGAGAGAACATCACCCACCACCCCGCCCAACATCTTCAACCCATAAAAGCCGCTCACAGTCTCCAGCACCTTGAGTTCGCTCATGATATCCTCCTTGTCCACAGTCGCAATCCACTGACCGCTACATCCGCAATGCTCCATAAAGTCATTCACTCGAATCTTTCTGCATTTCCTACATTTCAGGTCCTGCGTCTGCCACTCCACCACAACCTTCTGCACCCTCCCTATCAATCGCTCCTCGATAGCCAGCCGATTATATTCGTGCCCACACGTCGTGCAGGCCCATGCCCTACCGGCTGAGGCTGAGGCTCCATCCCCAACGGCCGTGTCTGGCAACACGTCCTCGTCGCGACAGAGGTCGAGATCGCGTGCCATGGTACAATGGTCGCAGATCAATTGCTCGATCCGGCAACTCTGGCTTGGGTTCTCAAACCTCGCTTGCGGACTGAATTCTTTGATTTCGAAGAAGGATAGGAGTTCTTTGCGGAGATAGCGCGCTTCGAGATTGATGCTTTTGTCGAGGGAGAATACATGCATGATCGACTTTACGAGCTGTAGGACTGGGTGCGTGTTGTCTAATCTAAGATGGGAGCCTGGTAATGAGGGGAATTTGTGATCCGCTGCGAGGGTTGGATGGGCCAGCTCGGAGCGATAGCGGGAGATGAGGGTAAGGATCTGGCGTTTGAGGGGTTTGGAAATGGTTTTAGTCAGGACTTCTTTGCTTGTTGTTGACTCGTCTTCTTGAGTGGCTGTAAGCTGGCGGACAGGCAGCTGGGTTAGGCGTGGAGTAGCAGGTGGAGAGCTGTCGCTACCGAAGGGAATCTGACGGGGCCGTTTGATTTGATGCATTAGTTCGATGAATTCGACAACCCAATCGTGGAAGATGGACTGGTATTGTAATGGAAGAAAGGTGTTGAGCTGCCAGTGGCATATGGTGTCCAAATGTTGGGATTCTGCTTCGACAACCTCGTGGCATGCCTTCCCACCATAGTTGAACTCGTCGTACCAGACTAGGTAGTCCCAGTACTCTTTGATTTCGAGGTCCAGAAAATGGAAAAGTGGCTTAGCTTTGATCGATTTCAGGATATACTGACTGTACGCGTAGGCATTGCCGACTTCTGCTTTAGTAGTTTGAAGGAGCAACCGATTGGCGTTGGCGAACACAACATGGGAGCCGACACGCTTGAAATCCGTCATGAGTTGTTGAAAGGCTTTCCTTGACATCATCTGCACGTAATAATGCAGCGAGCGGTCATAGAGGAAGGAGTCGGGATTCTCGACCCAGCGTACAAGGTGCTGCACCATGACGTCGGCCATGCTACTGCCCTTGCAAGCTTCTGTCCACCAGGCTTTCACCATCTCTCGGAGCACCATGATGCCTGCAGAGGCGAAGGCACTGTCGGAATATAGGACGCCCGTTTCCCCATTGGGGTCATCTTCTGAAGGTGCTGCCGGGCTGAAGGCAACAGAATCACTTCCTTCGAGTTCGTTGATCAGAGATGATGTAAGGATTGTGTTGATCGCCAGATTCCGAACGTCAAGCTCAATACAGACTGAGGAGTACGTGCCGGAATTGTTTATGGCAGGCATACTGACCGTCTCCATTGGGGTCAGTATATCGTCCTTCTCGTAACCAGCATGATCAGGCAGTGGACCGCCAGACCACCAAAGAACTACATTACTCTTCTGCAACCGTCTTGCATATGCGACGTCAATGAGGAAACGTGGGTCATCTCTTTCTAGATTGCACAAGGGAACGTCTCCGTATCTCGCCAATTCGACGAGATGGCTGATCCATGATCCTAGCGCAAGGTAGTGCGTCACTAGACGCTTGACGACGAAACCTTGCCAGCCCAGTGGAGGGAGGTTGCTGTCAGAAGTTTCGACCTTTAATGGAAGGACCGGCAGATCATTGAGGGAAGGTATGTCATGGAGCAGTAGCCGCCGCTGTGGTGACTGGATCACCAGTAGAGTTGGCTTGCTTTCGTCACTTCGCATTTTCTTGATGGCGTCGCTCACGTCAAGGTGTAATTTCCGTTTCGTCTTGACTTGGGTGATCTTAAAATGAAGTTTTTCCTGATAGTCAAAAATGGTTTGCCAGCGCTGTCCACCATTCTCGCTAAGCCGGCGAGCCAACAGCTCCGAGTACACCTTTTCTACGTTAGGCAGACCTTGGTTATCCCTTGTGCGATCAAGGATGATAATGTGGGCTTCGTCTTTGGCTGTCGAGAAGATTGCGAATATTTGACGCTCGCCAGCGACTAGATGGTAGAGAAAGATGAAACCCATCTCAGTCTCTAACAGGTATGGTTGTTTTGCTGGAGTACGCCGTAATGCCGAGAGGTCAAAGCCATGTTCAAGGCCTCTACCCAACACGCCTTTCTGACTCTCGTCGAAGGTACAAAGGCTCCCTAAGTCAAGCACAGCCCTCATGGTCAGCGGCAGTTGTTTTTCGTAGATTCCTTCGACGCTCGGATGGTTGAATAGTATTGCCAGTTTTTGCGCTTCTCTTACGTATACCTCCTCAGACATGACAAGCTTGAACAGATGCACTGAGGGGTGTCCGTTGGGTAGAGTATGAGTCACCTTCTCGACCGCACACCCCTCAATATCAACATCCGGCAGCTCGCTCCCTTTCAGATTCAGATACAGTTGTCGAGGCACCTTCACTATCAACGGATGCACCTTCTTGTCAATCAAGACAAATGCGCGAATCTGACCTGGCATCTTGGATTCCCGTAGCTGCAGAACTTGCCATGTATTGATGAATAACATTTCAGCTTGATTCCTGAACAATCCTCCAAGCATTGTTGCCGCTGGAGTACTCTGCTCACCAAACAGTTGCCTTCGACGATTCCGAGCTTGCTTTTGAATCTTCCATTTCTTTTTCTGATATCGTAGGAAGCCTTCGTAATCCTCGGTCATCGATGGCATCTTCGATGGGAGGCTGGCATAAGGGTCTATATATGCTGGAGGGGCCGGCTCTGGAGCTTTCCGCTTCTGCGCCACTCGTAAGACTTCACCAGCTCTCGCCTTTTGCGTTGATCCGAAGTCTTCAAGATCAGTGGGTAATCGGTGATCGAGCGTGTTTGTGGAAAGATCGGCAAGGGGCTGCTTCTCAAAGAGGTCTGTCATCTTTTTCTGCTTGAACCTATCGTCTTTCACATTGATCCTGCGTTGCAACCAATCCGGATGCCCAATTCGCGGCACAGGGTTTCGGACTTTCTGCAACGCTGCTGGGATGGTGATAACCTTCTGAATGACAGAACTCAGACGTTCCAGATAATAATCCCAATCAATAAGAGCTCGAGGGTTCATGTCACTCGGATCTTCCTTCAGCCATTTCCGCAGGAAGTACCGCTTCACCGAATCTTCCGCCGAAAAGATAGCCACTGGAATAGCCCGATCAGTCACGGGTGAGTTCCTGGGTTTGGCTGCGATGATGTACTTGCAGTTCAAACCCTTGTCTTTGACCATTTGCAAGCCCAGAAATTCGGCCAAACGTTTGGCTGTGGTGATGGACGTAGACTTCTGAGCTCCATACTCCTCAAGAGCTTTTGACATGCTTTTGTTCTCACAGATAAGGTCGATTAGCTCCTCGTCTGCAAGCGTTGAGCCATGTTGGTGTAGCACGTCAAGCCAGCGATTAGCGATTCTGGCAACCGAAGCATACGTGTCGGTCAGTGTTTCTCCTTCCAGAAAGAATTTAAAGATTTGTGTCTGGAAGATCTTGATGAGCTTGAGCTCTCCCCTCCGCTTGACCTCAAAGCCTTTCAACTCTGCAAGACTTCCATCATGATTGAATACAGCGTACCGCTTCTTTAGATTTTTGTCTTCTTCTTTGGATGTTGGTAGAATCATAGCCCTGTAAGGTCCGTCCACCTCGAAGAAAATTGTATTGTCGCTGTGGGTTTTGTATTTGAAGGACTGCGGATCGACGAGCTCCTGATACTGGTGGTTCGTAAACTTGTCGTGGACAAGATGATTGAGCATGACACACGGATACGAGATTGGCAGCTTCTTTCCGTTTCTGAGCGTGAAGACAACATTTTCCGGGAAAGTAGCCGGCAGCATGCACCATATACCATCAGTGTCAAGTTCCAAGGGTCTCCCAATACGTTCAACCAGTTCCCTTGCCATCTGGATTATGTGGGCTCCGGTCAAGCAAGTGACTCCGGCCATTTCCATGGAATACCATCGTGATCCTTTACGCATCACATATCCGTAAAAGCTGTTCAAAATGACCTTGTGGGCAAGCTGAAGGGAGTCGTAAAGGATAATCATCTTCTTCGCCTCCTCGATCTCGGAGGGAGAAGCTCCTGTTGACTTCAAAGACTCCGTGTTGTTCTTCCACATCTTTTGCTTGCCTTTGTAGTCATACCGACGGTCTCTGAAATCTTTGACGGTGTCGACGTAGAACGGGTTCTCTCTCTGACAAATGATAGCTTCTCGCTCAATCGTCTTTGTCTCATGAATCTTGTGATAGATTTTCTTGCTGTAATCTGTCAATCGTTTCTTGACCAGGCTGGCTTGTTCTTCTACACCCATATCTTGGAATATCCGAGCAGGACTGTTTGGATATTTGCCCGGAAATTTTTCGTTCTCTAGAGAGTGTCTGATCATATTGTACTCGTTCTTCTGCGCTGGGAGGAATTCTCCCCTCCAAGACCATGGCATTCTACGATCACAGGTTTTTCCTGGCCGGTTGAAGTCACACGCTGCGCAATCAGCTTCTGCAATCATCGAATCCGGTTGAAGTCGATTGGTTGTCATGATGTTTGGGTACATGGATGCAACATCCAGGTGATAGATTGAGGGCCTCTCGTCCCTATTAGGGACAAGTTTCAGGTTTTCCAATTTTGCAACAATGTCGGCTTTGACCTCATCATAGTTAGTGACATCTTCCAGGGATTTCTTTTCTTCCACGACGATACTGAATTTCAACGCAGAATCCAAATCCCGCTTGAGCTCGTCTATGGCAGTAGTGTCCAAAGCAAAATTGACGGGTATGTCGCTTCGAAATACTCCAGCCTCTATACTTTCGACGTGGCCGCCCACATACGTCTCAGATTCTAAGAGATGGCCTTCCCAGAATGTCTCCTTTGGCTCTTTGTGTTTGTTTGGGAGGACGATACCCTTTTGGTATGCTTGAACCATAAGCAACATTTCACACAATGTTCCTGTACCTTTGCGAAGAGTGTCATCCGGATTTAGAGGAATGATATTGCATAGCGAGAAGATGAACGGATGTACGTATTTCATGTAGAGATAGTATGTCGCAACTGCATCAGAGACCGAGTATTCGGCCAGAGTCTGCGGTCGCTCGCTGGCATATCGTGTCATCAATTCTGGGTCCAGCTCATCTGGATCGTATCCCAACTTGGCAACCGTGACGGCTTTTAGGCCCCTGCTACCTTGCGGCAGGTAACTATCCCTGCTAACCCAACTAAAGCAATCCATGTGGACACCGTAATGGCTTTGGTAGATGTCTTCACTGTTCTTTCGATATCCTATTTCTTGATACATATCAATGCCCAGTACGCTAGCTCTTGCTTCGACGAAGGGCCAATCGAAGAAGTCACCGTTGTAGGTCGCGATCACTGTTGGCCTCGCTTCTTTGATATGTAGAAAGAACCTCTCAATGACAGCTTTTTCGTTCGGCTCGTTGAAAACAAGGAATGGTCCATCGTACTCCGGCTTTGGTGTATACTCAAAATCGGCAATATCCTCGGAGACGATTTCTCGATTGGTGATTAAGAAACCTTGCCCGTCAATCATGTAGGATATCATCATGATCTGGTCTATAACTGCGTCAGGGAACTTCAGTGGTAATTTCGTCGTCTCAATATCGTAGGCCAAAACCACAGGATCCGCTCTCTGTATCCGCTCTTCAATACAGGTAAGATCAGTAACGCCATGCTTCGCTTCCACAGTGTACCACTTTCCAATTCGAATGTCTTTGACTGTTAGTACACCTTATTTTATGGACGGGTTGAAAACCCTACCTTTGTCAATGGCAACCCGTACATGATAGGGCACGTCAAATTCTCTAATATCAACAATATAATCGCTCGCGTCCGCTATGCCGTTAAGTCGTGTATCATTACCTCGTTCATCATCAAAAAGGTCAAAGCCCGCGTTCGCACTATGGTAGTCAGCATCCGGCACAATTTCCAACAATACTAGACTCACCTGGCCACCTCGGCATATGTATCCATAGCATTCATGCTGCCCTTATTCTTCTCCGCAATTGGCATAATGGTTCTTCTTACGTTTAGAAGATCTCCAACATTCTCGAATGAAAGTTGCAAGAACATTCTTCGATAACCCAGCAAATGATTCGGCATCTGAAGGTCCTCCTTAAATATGCGTTTGACTCCCTTCATTAGCCCCTCGAACTTCCGTCGGCACCATTCTTCAACCTCGGCCTCCTTTCCTCTCCTCACCGCAATCAAGAAGTAAGGATCGTATTGCACAGTGGCCTTGAATGTGCCGCCGTCCTCCTCAATAAAATAGTAGTCGACTCCAGCACGCCCATCCGGGATCTTCTCGTCTTCCACTGTCGTGCTATGCATGTTGCAGAGCCATCCCACTCTTTTCTTCCCGGAATCATAACGTGCAAATCCCATTGATTCATCAATGCTATGGGCAAGGCGCGTAGCTTGTACTTTCTCATCTTGAGATGTTGCTTCGCTTGCACGGAGAGAGGATGCTTCCACAGTCCTTGTGCGACGTGGGTTGAAGGAGGATTTAGCCGATCGATAGTTATTGCTGTTTCCTCCATATCTGCGATCCGGTTTTCGAGAGGGCATTGGGTAAAGTGACTTTAAGCGGAGGTAGGAAGAAGGCGTATCATGAAGACGCTTGCCACATCGAAACACATCCAAGTAGGAAGGTATCAATGTTGATCGAGCATATGATTCGGATTAATTGCATTGTCGCGGTCTGCAGTGAGACGCGCCGAACGCGATTTGTGGCGTTCGACGCTAGAATGATAGCGGACATTCCCGCTGAAAGCGCCACTCATTCAATAGGACCGACATTGACGAATACATCGCTAGCAATTTCAGGACAATGGCCGCTGATACTCGAGAGAGTCCATCCTCGAAGTCAGGTACATCTGCTACCACAGCTACCATCCAGGGTACAAGTTCCGCTCCATCTGTCGTCCCGGTAGCCCCACCAAACGCAAATGCTCTACCCGCAGGCGCCGGGAAAAACACTGCTGGTGGGAAAGTGCCAGAAGCCGGCATAATTGATGCCTTGAAAAGCATAAAGCCCAATGAGATCAAGGAAGTACACAAGAGACCGTGCGTTCGTGATGCGCTCTTGACCGGCATCGGTGGCGGGTTTGGGATTGGTGGTGTGAGAGCTATTTGGGGAGGTAAGCTCTCCTATTGGTCGCTCTACAGCTCGATATGCGTGGCTGACCAATTCAGCAACGATTTGGTCGAGTTGCAATTGGGCTGTTGGCTCGTTCGTGTTTGGCTCCTTCCTCATGTATGAATTTTGTCAGAGAAAGAGGACATTGGAAATGCAAGGGATGAAGAGAGCTGTAGAAGTCATTGACCGGAGACAGGCAGAGAGGCAGGAGAGAGCAGAGGAGGCTAGGGCTGCGAGACGAAAGGCAAAGGAAGAGGCAGATGCCCGGTCTTGATCGAAGATCGACAGAAAATCAAAGGCTTGAGAGGGGAAGAATCCATGGTCGTATAAGACTAGACGTGGGTACACCCTCACATGCTTTGCTTAGAGTTTTATCTTGCGCCACGAGACGGAACGGTCGCTCTTCGACCACTCTAACAGCGCTGCCTATGCCTCAGCTCGCGTTCGTTATAGGGGGTTGAGGACTTCTTCGCTTGGGCATTGAACTACATAGTAGCTCGCGGGAAGAGATCTTTCACTGTGCAAGCGGTGGCTCGCGCCACTCCTTTTCACATATCAATTTATACTCCCTCAGAAGTGCATCTGATGTAGCATGCTAGGATCACGTATCAATATTGGAGAGCTGTCGAGCAAGCTACTTCAATTTGGCCGCAAGTCCACCACTTCAAATTCCAAACCATCCACTTCAACGACATGGCCAGGGCGGAGAGCCTCAGTGTAGATGTGACTTTCAGCGTGGGGATGGAAGAGCCCGGTTTGTGCGCAGTTCAGGACAGTTTTCATACCAGGCGGATCCGTCAAGCGGAACACACCCCAGTCGCCTTTACTTGGCGCACACACGATGGCGATACTCTCAGGCATCATTACCTGATATCCGCCATGAGTATGGAGATCTCGAGAGCTCATGAAACAAGTCTGCGTTGGATGCGTGTGTATCCAGCCCAGGACCATAAGGTCTTCTCCGTCAACGTAATCAAACAATTCGCTTTCGTTGACTGTTTCGCAAGTGTCTGACGTGCTTTCCTGATCGGGGATGACAAGTCTGGAGATGAACAGAGCGTTGCTAACAAGTGTACCACATAATATGCCGCATGTCTCGAGATTAGCACGAGTGTTCGCCTGGGCGACCGAGAGGAACCTATGGCGGAGATTTTGTGGCAGGAAGATGGAGCGGAGCGGAATGCCATTCTCTAGATATGCGGACGGTTGAAAAACATAGGCATTCTTCTTAGGGTCTTCTAGGGGGCTTGGCTTAGCGTCATTTAAGGCACGGCGATATGGCGAAAGTTCCCCCTTATCCGGTCTTGGAGGTGGACTGTCCTCGTATCTTTGACCTTCTTGGCCGGAGTCTTTCGGCGGCAGTTCTGGAGGTAGTGAGGACAGTGGTGTGCGCTGAGGAGAGAAGTCGTCCATAAAGCTGGACGAGCTAGGTGAAGCTCTGGAGAGCTCATCGTGATCCCTATGTCCAGATATTACTGGGTAACGATAGTTCGATCTTTGGCTCTCAAACGAAGGCCGGGAGCTGAGGGTTCTGGTGTTTCTGGCCTCTCCCTTTGTCGAGCCATTAACCTGTGATCGAACATTTTGCATCCGTTGGCTCAGAGTGTCCTGATCGATCCCTTCGTCATCGTTGGTAAACGCCTCCTCCCAGTTCCCCCACAACCCTGCTGTTCGTCTCTGCTGTTCCACCTCTTCCGAGATCCCAGCCTGGCGCGTAGCTTTCCTAGCCGTAGCCCGCCGTCTGATTTCCTTGTGAGCTAAATCGACGGCTAGGTCCCGGTGATCTTCAGCTGCTAACGTTTCTGTATTGTGAGCCACCGCTGGGTCGGACAAAAGGCGTTTATGATTTATTTGCAAGGCGGGTGTTATCTTTTCCAGCGGTCGAGAACCTTCATTGGTGCTCGCGGAAGCTCTTCTTGCGTCGCGGTCTCGCACGAGCTGTTCATATCTTTCATACTTCCTATTGATTCGCGGCTTCAGTACTTCAAGCTTGACCAAATTCTTCTTAACATCCTCCTCTGCCAGCTTCAATGCATGGTGGTTCTTGGCTTGCTTTCGCTCGGGGTGAGTGATTAGATTCCCGAGCACTAGCTCGGCATGTCGGAAGAGGAGAAGGTATGTCTGTGGGTCGTTGCCCTCGTGTTCGTAGATTTGCGCCTGAGAGACTGCATGTTAATTGCCAAAGGACTCAGGTGGTAGAGAGTCAGTCACCTCTTTCAGGAGAGTGCCTGCGGTCCTCAGCCAATACTTGAGCGGAATGAATGGGTTGTATTCGAAATTCTGTGCCTTCTTGACGACCTGTTCCACATTCATAGGCCGCGACAGTGGTGCGTCGTCAATACTGTGCGGTACCATTGTAGATTACCGACTAGTTTGAAGGTATCCAGGAAGCTTTGTGTACCTTGCAGACCGTAAGGCTAGGTACTTATTTGACATGATGATCAATCGATCATCGGCTCATAGGTTGCTGCCTGAGAGCTGTTCCCCTACCGGAATGATGGCCTCGTCATGGTCCGAGAAGCGAAGTATCAACGCCAACCCTAGCGCAGATCATTGTTGATAACTTTACGATTCCTCCTTTCACCATACGCTATTGGGCTTCCGCCGTACGTTCGATGCCGGAGATCACATACAGTACATTCGGCTCCATGATGTGCTCAAAATTCTGGCCCTTTCATCGACTTTAGTAAGTCTGTGAGTTGCTCCATGCCTTCGGCAAGACTCCCGCAACAATACATCAAGTATCCGCCATCTCAACAGCTTGCGAAGATTCCAGGCTTTTGGAGAATTCGCTCGAACATAGTGAGCCCTGGCCTTTGTGGTACAGCATATGGTATTATCATGTCTAAAGACCGAAATATTGACACTTTCCAGACGATGTCCTCCAGCGCCTCGCTCCGTCGTTGGCACAGCATGTTGGCTGCACCGTCATAGATATCAATCCTGGTATAGGTCTGTGGTCCTCCAAACTCCATGAGATTCTAAAGCCTCGGAAGCATGTCCTTATGGAGCCGAAGCAGGATATTTTCCTCCCATACCTCAAACCGCTCCTTGACACCCCTGGTTCACGATATGTCCTGCGAGGTTGGCACGATAAAGATCGTTGGCAACCTCAGAAATACATCGAGGAAAACCTTCTACCCCCACTAAAAGAGTCGGAAGGATGGGAACAGAAGCAAAGCCCAATACTCATCATTGCCAACGTTGCGATTCAACCCATCAAGAGTTCAACGACCAATGACTCGATATCCCACTTCAACTCCTCACATATCAAGTCGATTGATCTAGCGCATGCTGTGAGGATGCAATCTGCGTTTCAAGCCTACGGCCCCACACGAATACTCATGTGGGTGCCGGATGCAGAGAAGCGGGCCCTTGTACCAAGGACCGTAGCGTATAGGGGCAAAGTTGCTGTATACTTAGAATCAACTTTTCATGTGGAGGAAGTGGCAGGTGGTGCGCCTTTACTGACCAAAGCTCGAAGGGAAGACTCCTTGGATATGGAAAGCAGCAAGCTAGTAGCTAAGCGTATGGAAGAAGCTAAGGTACAAACACCTCCAGAAAGGCAGTTGAAGCAAATAGACACAGCCTCCAAATCCTCAACAGCTCGTGCCTGGCATGCAGAAATGGAAGGACTCGAGAAAAGCTTCGGAAATCTTGAGTATGCGCAATTCATTGGGAAACCAGCTGCGCCTTTAGTCTCCTTGAAAGCTAACAACCCTTTCCCGGTCACACCAGAGTACGAAAGGTTGAGAACGCTTCGAAGGACCCTTTCGACGCAAAATAAAACTATCGACAAAGTAAATGCTACGCTGCATAAGCAGGAAGAAATAGATCGACTCGATCTCGCTGCACACCGAGCAGGTATCGATGCTGCAGAACAAAAGCAGGAACTCAGCGTAATCGACTCCAAAATCGAAAAGTTCAAAGACGAACTGAGCGAGCTGAATCAAAAAGCCCAAGACCGCTTGCTGTTCCTAGACGACGACCGAAGAGCCTTCTCCTTAGATCCGCCTCTGCTCATGTGGGATCGTCGGCGCGCAGAACCTCTAATAGTCCAACCTGACGAGTTTTACAGCGCCAAAGAACTTGCGCTCTTGGATTTTCAGCCTCTACCCCTTGAAAAACAATTTCCGTTGACATGGGACCAGTCCATCTACTTCGACATGATCAGTACCTACCTCTTTGGGCCTCGTGGTGCAACGACGCTCAAACACCTCAATCATTCTGCCCCTGGGGCCTATGAGGCCCTCGTCCCTCATGCGCCTGCGATCATCGATCCAGCGAAGGGAGGGAGAAGAGACGTGGAGAGTGTACGGGTAAGGAATCTAACGCCAGAGATGCTGTGGCAGCTGGCAAAGGCGTGGGATGATTGGCTGTTCAAGCCGAGCATGAGCGATATCATGACGCAGTTTGGGGTCAACTATGAGACGAACTTGACGATGCGGAAGGGCTCGATGAGGAATTGATCAGACGAATGCGTGAGGAAACAACGATGTTTGGGTCAGCAGTCGCACGCACGACATTCATGGCCTTCGTTGTACCTGAGCATTGGAGCTCTAAAATATAGACATAATACAGCAACTAGGCATAGAAAGCAAGAGCCAAAGCGGGTATCTTCACCACCTCTCCTTAGCCTCCCATCGTTTCATCGCCAGCCTAGCTTTCAAACCCTCCACGACCTCCTTCCCAAACCAGCCCCAATCTTCACCCCGTCTGCCCAGCCCATCCGCCCACGCGAATAGAATCCTCAAGTTCCATAACCTCTCGCTCATCCCGCTCTCCAAACACGCATTCTCCAACACCAACCGATCGTCCACAACCGTCCCCCTCGTTCCTTTACTCAACAGAGCTCCCGCTTCCGCAGGCAAGACGAGCGCCTGTTCCGCGCGGTCGAAGCCGGCGAATGTGGGTAATGTGAAGATCCAGCGAAACGGCTGCTTGTTGATTTGATGTGCGGCCTGTGTGTCATTGAGTGCCTGCATCGTAGCGCTAAAGATGGAGGCGTGAGCATCGTAGGCGGCGCGGCGGCGTACGTAGATGCTTTGGTGGCGGGTAAAAGCTTCAAGGTGCGCTGGGTTTTTGGCAATATCGAGAGTCACGCTCCAGTACTCTGCGTCGTTGGTTTGGATTCGGGCTATGGTTTGGAGCTCGGGAAGGAGACAGGGTGCCGTCATGGCCGACTGGGCGCCGGTGCGAAGCGTGAGGAGGATTGGAAGAGATATGGGGCGATGAGTATCGACGTCTCTCGTGACAAGGCAGCGTCTTTCTGTTGCGAGGACCCAGAAGTGGCGGAAAGCTTGAAGGTGGGACTTGTTGTCCAGAACGGTATTCGGGAAGAGAGGGTAGATGGCACACAGTAGGGATGCGACCGCGATGTTGGAGGTGCCAAGGGTATGAGTGCCACCCCCCATGAACAGAACGCCTATGGCAAAGTGGGTGGCTAGATGACTACCATATGGGGTGTCTGCATCCGTCCTGCCATGTAGGGATCGTAGCCGACGGAATATGTGTAGATCGCCAGTTCCAGCCATGACGCATGATGCAGCAAGAGCTACAACGTCTTGACAGTTGCGAACTGTTTGGCGGGCAAGTTTGCCATCATAGCTCATGGTTGACAATCTGCAGATGCGAACAAACTGGTCAATATAGTGACAGAGCAGATTGCGAACATCCAGAGACCCAGATCCCGCGAATCGAAGCCCAATGCTGAGACAAAGTCCGGCGATGATGTTGAAAAACGGCATGTCCTCGCTGGTAAGGACACGAACGGTGGTCAATTTCGACTTCTGCTGGTATGTCAGTGGCAACTGCATACTCATCCATCTGGCATTCGCTTGGATGTTTTCCCACATAATCAGATGCCGAGCCACCGTGCGGAGCAGGAAAACATCAGGACGCACGTAATCAAATTGCAGAATTGTATCTGGTATGTCGATCTTACGAGCTAAAGCCTCATCTTGAGTTTTCATGAATATTAGGGCTATAGCGATCGTCGCCGCAGCTGCTGCTTTGTCGAGGATGTGGACGATACTTACTCTCCTGGTACTGATTGCGAGTGTAAGCAACCTTTCCGTTATATGCATATCATGTAAGCCCTTCATGTCTTTGCCATGGCCTAGGTTGATGTAGCCTAATGCAAATCCGGCAGATAGTCTATAGCCTTCGTCTCGGAGATCGTCTAGTGGATTCGATGCGTCGTCTTGATCCGTGTTCTCCATTTCGGAGAGCATTATCTCGCTCATCCGACGGTGCTGGGTGTTGCAATATAAAAGACCAATACCCATGATCCCACTGGTTTGTGTCAATGGTGACAAATTCAGCTCAGCAGCACCCTGTGGCAACATTCGAGTCACATGTACGGAGAGTAGGCGCGTGATCAGAGTATCCATCGTGCCCATGTATGAAGCGGAAAGGCCAAGTAGAAGTCCAATCGAGGTCATCGTGTGCTTTGGTGTCAGGTATTTGAATGCAACCCATTTCGCGATTGACTTTAAATGACCGTTCATACCTAGAGCTAATAAGAATCCCGCATGTCTATTATTGAGCTCTCTCGGCTTGTTGAAGAGTATCCATGACGTGTCAATTCCTTTTGCGTCTTTCGAGATACTCAGGCCAGCTGCCACACCAGCATGAAAGAAAGCCCAGGAAATTTTGTCTTCTGTGAAATGGTTACGATCAGCAGTGACGGTAGTGTCAGCGGGCTTCATAACACAGCTCATAGTAAAGCCATGAATAGGGAATTTCTCGGTAAGAAGGGGCAAGCGGGCGCTGTAGAACAGCAGACCTCGTCCAGCCGATACGGATAGCGTCCGAACCGCGATGACTTTTGCCAGTTCTTGTTGGGCTTCCAAGAGATCGGTGTCAGACCATTCAGGCTCCGGTGTACATCGAGCTATAGGATAGTGTAGTGGATGAACAAGCTTCGCAGCTTCGGCAAATCTTTGGTCCTCTTTGAACAGCAGGCGAGTAACAGACTGTCGATCGAGTTCGGCAGAGCCGTCGTAAGGCGCGACTGTCTCAACCTCCAAGACTGAATGACAGATACTGTGAACGTCCCGGATGGCATCGTTGCTAAGAGGATTTGGTGTTCTTCCGTGAGGACGGAGACTACCCTTATCCCGCTCCAACATGGCTATATCTTCCCTTCCGACTATCTTAAGATTGACAGTCTTCCAAGAAATCGATGGCTGCGCTCGACAAGACGCTATAGCTGCTCGGAAAGAGGCAGCTACGCTTTCTGGCAGGGTCTCTAACAATGACAGTCCCAGACCCCAAGAGGCCATCTTGGTGACTCGAGCTTCCGAATTCTCTCCTGTCTGGGTTGTGAGGAGATCTGTAATTGCCACTGTTCTCGGTGTTAATTGCATCAGCAACTTTGCCGTTGCATCTGCGGGGCCCCTACGAACTATTGGCGAGTTTGCTACGTCCAGAAGTGAAATTATGGGCGTCGGACTTGCTTTGAGGCTTGTCGACTCGATGAACTGCAGTAGGGAAGGAGGTAGAAAGGGCTCAGTTGGGACATTTAAAGCAGTGATATGAGAGTCTTCTAGTAGCCAGGCCCCCATGTCTCCGTTCTCGAGCATGTAGCAGCCGCCCTTACCCCACGTCTCCCAACGGAGCCAGGTACCCATCTGAGTAAGGACTGGAGTAAGTTGATGAAGCCATGCTGCGGACAAAATGTTCAATTTAAGCTCTTCGCGAAGGAGGTGAAGACTTAGTAGAACAGAAGGTAAGGCTGTGCGACGGATTTCGGGGTCCCGTGAGGAAGCTGTAGGAAGATAGCCATGCGTCCCATTTGCAATTTGCCCAACTCTGGAAGTGATGAATTCTCGGGCGAAAGATATACATTGGAGCAAGAAAGAAGACTTTTTCGGAAGAGGAACTGCATCAGCGATGGATGGGGGGGCCGAGTTCGATGGAATTGATCTCTTCGTGGAAAGCAAAACCTTCTCATTCGCCGTCCATTCCCACGCACTTTTCTTCATCCAGGTGGGTAAGGCACCAGATATACTTGCTTCCTGAGCCACCATAGCATCCCAGCTATCCAGATTAGTATTTGCTCCGCTACTAGATCTTAAAAGACCCCCTTTCTTCTTCTTCTGACGCGCCGCGGTCTCTGCTTGCCTGTCTCCAACGAAAGCAACTCCCATTGAGAAGAGTAGCATGACGATGGCAGTCCACTCTATATCCATCTCTGTTTCTGGACGAGCCTGTAGCCATGACATGGTGTCCCACCACCCGCGAAGCATTATCTCTGCGTCTCCCGCCAATGACATCAAGACCGACTCTGAGACCTGAATGATTTTCCGTACAAGTGGGTTGCGCGGCCAAAAATCCAGCTGAAGACGGTGGCCGGTACCTTCTGAGTCCAGTACGTCGACACGCCCTTGACAGCCACCATGTTGCAGTGCGACAAGTTCTTGTGGACCGCGACTAAGAACTCTCTTGAAGCTACCTTCACGCCGTTGCTTCGAAACGCTATTAGTTGTGATCTGATGAGGATTATGGACATAAAGGGGTGAAGGGAGTTCGATTTTCTTAGAGAGACTCCACGGCGCTTGCAGAGACATTTCATCTTTGCCATCTGTACGCTTCTCGAGCACTAGGAGTCGCGAGCAGAGCCCATCACCAATCTTACACGCATCTGTCACGCCCGAGCGTCTGGTCATGCCCGTCACACGGGCCTTGTAATGTTCGGAGATCACTCCAGGCACGGCATTCCCCGTTTGATTCGATATCCTGGAAGCTTGTGCCTCGATCTTGAAGACTAGCGACTCTCCAGCTATACGGTCTATGATGCACATGATAATTGTGCAATCGTCAGAAGCGTCGCCGAGACTCAGCTCGGGGGTCTTCATGGTGATTATCTGGCGCCGAGGACTACTCTTCGCAGATGCAACCTGTTGATTTGTATGACCCTCGCCAGGCATGGTGTAGACCTTGGTCAAAATCATTTCCTTACGTAAACCTCTGACAGTAGCGTGCAAGCCCCGGTCACCTAAGATTTGCAGATCGTGGATACCCTCAGGTTCGTCTGCAAATTCGTCAGGCTGAGATGCATGAAGACCAAACGAGTCGAGGCTGGTCCTGAATCCATGAAGAGTATGAGGCTTTGTGATGCTACTCGCAGTGTCTGGGCCAACGCTAAGTCGTGTGCCATGGCCACCAAACGAAGCACCCTTTTTTGTTCCCTTGCCCCCAGCATAGACACCTGCAAGGTCGGAGAAAGTAGTCCTGTCATAATTTGTAGATAGATCTGCACGTGCAAGTAACCCACTGACCCTTCTAGAAGACTTAGCAGGGATTGCTGAACTTCCAAGGGCTGAGTCCAGGAGTTCGTCTTGATCATGTGTAGAGAAATCGTCAACAGTTGGATCACTACTCACCTGTCGGCGGGATCTTGCACCTCCAAAACTCTCATGCACATTAGCAGCACCTCTAATGGTAGGCGTAGTAGACCCAGTTCCCAAGCCTGGCGCAAATGAGCTCCTGCGACGAGACATTGTGCCACTTGCGACGGGAGTAAATTTGCGTTGCATAGCTTCGGAAGTTGCATGATCTACATAGTTCACAGTCCAGATGTTGATTATTCCAGTGTCTTCATGCTCAGTGACTGCCAGTATAAGTGGGCCCCTACTAGTCGCTTGTGAAGGATCCTGAGAAAGCTCGTCCCTAGGAGAAACATATAGAAGGTTTTCTTTGGCGTCCAAGTTGCCATACGCAGAAGTTTCATATGCGTTGATTTTCCGCAGATCGTTGATGGCTAGCACTCCTTTAGTCGCCACGATGCCCATCTCCGCAAGAGGGTCGGTAAGACAGAACAATCTGGGTAGTCCACTCTCAGGAGCTGTGGCTGACCGTTCCAGCAAGCTTCTCAACAAGGGCAGAAACGGTGAATCCGAATCTTTGGTAGATGCAATATTGGATAGAGGTTGAGAACTTGGAGGCGAACTTGACGAAACAGGATGGGAGAACGTGAATGAATTGTTTGGGGCAGATGGTATCTGAGGAGTCGGCGGTATTGTGGGTTTTGGGGCAAGCTTCCTCTGTAGTAAAATGCCATGGATGCAAGGAAAGACGGCATCGACCTCGAAAGGTAGATGTACAATGTGGCTCGTTCCTGAAAGCAAGAATACATGAGCCTGAGTTTTCAAGACAACAACAAGAGCTCTCCTATCTGAATGAGATTGGTTCCGATGGCTCCTTGCGGATATATTTCTCCAATTTCCTCCTTCACCAGTTGACCCAGCTTGTATGTACCCGATGTCTGATGGCTTCAGACTATGAGCTCTTTGTTTAGGCACATTGAGTCCGCCATTTGCCGTTGCTTGTTCTAAGCCACGAGCAGACGATATCGAGGTGTCAGGAGGTCGTCTGCTGTTTCTCGCAATCTGTGATGGGAAGTGCGTAAACAACGCGTGAGCTACTGACTCTCCTTCGACTTCGAATCGAAAGACTCGCTGGATTACACCTCCTATTGACCAAACAACGCAGGAATCTGTTGTGACGAGCTCTTCCTCTTCACAATTGTCACTCGCACCCTGCCCATCGACTGTCTGCCACGTGAAAGCATCCTCGGATGGGTCTGGCGAGAGGATGCCCTCTGCAACCAGAAACGGAAGTGCTGAAGGCCTGTGGATGCCTATCGAGGTCACTGAAGCCATAACCACGCCTCCTGACTCTTTCCGCCACCGTTTTGCATGAGAGTACTTCTCCAATCGCTTTGTTTTGACATGGTATCATTGGCCGTCCGCCAAACCGTCGACGCGTCACATCACTCTGTTGATGTTGAAGGAAGAACAGGAGGCGGCGGAGACCTTCCCGCCCTGCACCCACAACACGCGATCCCTAGATCTACACAATCGTGCCACATGCTTTAATTTCAGAAGCCGAGTGGTACAGATTTTGTTGGCCAGATCCAAATGAAAGAGCTATATCAACAAACTACGAGAACGTAGGAGGGGCGGACATCCGAAGACATGATGGAGGCCAATGTTCGGTCTCTAGATGGCCTCCTCCAAATATGGTTGACCAAGCATTATTCTAACAGCTAGCTGGTGTGCTGATTATCTCCTCATAGTTACAATACCCCCCACCGCATTCACACATCGAAGACTTATCCTCTGAGTGCACCGAATGGGTCAAAAATAATAGTCTACGGTCACGAACAAGGTCTCCGCTGTGTGTGGAGGGGAGGACGTGCTTTGAAGGACGATTCAGAACCCACTCAGGGGAAGCCAAAGGCAAATGGCTCCATCAGTGATGCAATCATGCTTGAATCTTCGGACGACGAGCCTGCAAAAGATGAGGCGTGCCAAGTTGCCGCAGCTTTCCAAGATGAGGAGAACGAATATGACCCCTTGGGTCCCTATGAGCCCATCATCCAGACTTTGGATTTGCCTCTCGGCGTAGAAGTCCTACACATGGCGTTCCCTCATCTACCGGCAGATCTACACCAGTCGAGTCTTGCATCGTTACCCGCGCTCTTGTCTCATCAGATGGTGATTGCTATAGCTTGCTCGGATTTCATCATTAGAGTATTGACCGTACCCATCACTCCGCCCTCTGCCCAAAGCAAGGGGAGACCACAGCTGAGAGAGAAGTTGATTAATCTAAGCGGAGGAAGAAGCCTTTTTGGGGAGCGGGTGATTGAACTTGCCAGTGGTGGCAATCATCAAAGCATTCCAGACGGTATCTCAGTATCCTTGACCGCGCGTCGACCCGAGGATTCGGATGATGTAGACGTGGAAGACGACAACGATGGTACCGGATCACAACCAGCATCACGACACACTTCTCAAAGTCGCAGTCACTCTCGCTTTGGGAAGAACCAGACCTGGGATCTCCTGGTGGCATCCTATTCTGCAGACCTGTCCGGTTTGCTCGTCATCCACAGGATTCCCGTGATAGCTGAAGGTACTCGCATATCTACCGAATTGCATGTTCCATGGCGGACGCAGTACCTCGCATCTCCCGCTGCCTCAGTAGAGTTTAGTCCTGCATTATACCCCGAACCTTGCCACTCTCAGCTGCTGGTCGCTGAGGAAAAGGGTGTGGTCCGCATCCTGGACTGCCTCCCTTCGTCTAAAGCTACGCAGGGATCCTGGCTGGTGTCTCTCTACACTGATTTTGAGACGATGCAGGGCTCAATGCCTAGGCGGAAGCCTATCTTGAGCGCGCGATGGGTTCTAGGAGGCAAAGCTATTCTGGCTTTGTTGCTGGATGGGCAATGGGGCATATGGGATCACGAAGGCTTTGGACCGAAACCCACTGGCGGAGCTACTCGGAATAAGGTAGGCGGAGGACCGCTGGCAGCATTTGCTCTCCACGGATGGGTCGGTGACTCTGCAAGATCTAAGACGCTTATATCCAATTCCAGCAGTAGCAACGGAAACCGATCAAAACTAGCTCCTATGACCCCTGGTACCCGAAAGATGAAGCAGGACGCATTGTTCACAGGCCCGACTGCTGTACCCGATGGTCCCGCTCGAGGCGGTCTCTGCGTCGTCCGAGCTCATGACGGCTCTAATAGCAGAGCAGATGACGAATCCGTGCTTCTATGGCATGGGAGCAATACCATCATCATCCCCAGCCTCTTTACTCATTGGCAGAACAAGGTTCGAGGCTCCGGGAACCTCTTCGGCAGTGGAGCAAAGGGTGAGCCCCAGATCATCAACAACATCCAGCTAGGTGGAGAACTCTGCAACGAGATCAACTTGATACCAGACCACCAGCAACACCCAGGACGTTCAAAGCATCGCGTAAAACATCCCGAGATCTTGGTCACTGGAGAAAAGCGACTGATCATTATCGCTCCACCCCTCCCAGAGCCGGAGGCCACCCCTGCCACCATCCCTTCGCCTCGCATAACGACAGCCGACCAGCAGCTTCTCGCACGGGGAGAGCTCGACATCAACGGCATGGACCGTCTCCTCTCCGGAATGTCCAACGGCCATACTACGCAAAGACACCACCCCCTCCATCCCCTACCTTAGCGAACGGTAGCACCCTCCCGTCGCAGTATTCGCTCATAATGTTCTCATAAAAATGCATCAGGCGTCGGCATAGCGTTTAGATACCCAATCAAACTTCTCCTCCTCCCCCCCTCCCCTCCCCTCCCCTCTTCACCCCCCCTCCCTCTCTCCCCTCTCCCCATCCCTCTCCCCTCACCCCCCTCTCCCTTCCCTCCTCCCCCCCCAACACGCGGGTACAAGGTTGAGCGCTCGGGAAGCCCCATCCCTTCCGCTCAGTATATCACCGCACACATCAAATCGCAACCCACCACCACCACACCACCAGGCCCACGCAAGAACGTTCGCAACGGCTCCGACCGTATCGGGACGTCTTCTTCTGGGCCTTGGTACGGTAGGGTAGGGTGGGATTGCTGCACCTGCACCTTCGTCCGAGCCTGAGCCTGAGCATGGAATACGGCGTGAGGAAGGCTGAGAGAGGATGCTTGAGCGCTGGATTCGTTTTGTGTGAGGAAGGGCTGGCTGGCTGGCTGGCTGGCTTTGATTCGGTTAGACGAGTCTTGCTGGATTTGGGTGGGTGGTGCTACATTATTTCATTTTCATTTTACTGCTTTTCGTCAGATGATGAGGGTTGATGGCTTAGTATTTTCTGTAACGAGGCATTCTTTGGAGTTGTGATGGCTTGGTCTATTTCTATTTTTTTCTCTATTCCTTCCTATGTCGTGAGCGCCACGATGCTATTGGGAATGAATGCTTGATGCGTCCGGAGCAGGGTCGACGGCTACCTAGACCAATCGAACATCGTAGCCTGGCCTCACCATATCCTACAACGACTGTCGGATGCATCAAGCCATATCATTTCATGAGACCCTTGTGAGTCAACATGACGTTTTCATTTCACTCGTTCCACCCCAGTCCCTCCAACTCCCTCCTGATCTCATCCTCCGTGTCCATCTTCTTGATCTGCGTTCCCTCCAGCTTCTCGCCTCCTGCCCGCCGCATCTTCAGGTCGTCGATCGCTCTCAGCTTCTTCAACAACGCTCTGGTTTTCTTGTCTTGCGGACTGTTGTCGCCTATAGGGGACGTCACCGAGACTTCGGGGGCTTCTGGAGGAGGAGGAGGTGCTTTCGCGTTTATTCCGTTAAGCTTTGGTGCCTGATGTGCATGTTGTCGTTCGATGGGTCGTGTTTCTCTCTTTCCGTGTTGTAAATGGGGCTGCGCGTCCACTTGTCCTCTTGATCGGTTCCTCTCATGACCCTTTCGATCCCCTCTTCGCTCTGGACTTCGACTTGGACTAGGCGCCGTACCTGCCGCTGCCTCAACGGCTATTGGCGCTAGTCCAGAAGTCTTCTCAGCAGCATCTTTGGCCTTCCTCGCCTCCCGCTTCTTCTTATTCTTCGCTGCCGTCTTCGATACATTCTCTTCACCTTCCGCTGATGCTGAAGGTACTGCGGACGTTCCTCCAGGAGCCCCGTCGACCACTGTCTCTGCCCCAGGCACTTCCCTTCTCTTCGGTCTACCGAAGCCATTGACACCCAAACTCCCCAACGAAAGGCTACCGTTACTGACATATGCTGCGCCACCTTCGTCTTCTCGCTTGAAGGCTAACGGTGTCACCGAACCTCTTGCTCCTGGCGGTCGGTATGCCCCAGCCGGTTTTGAAGGTGTCTTGACGGTTCCTAGGTACGCTAAAGCAGACGCGTGAGGAACAGGCATGGGATGTAAGGAGGAATCCAAAGGATGGCTCTTCGTGGGCTGTGGTCGCCAAGTAACATGATAGAGCTCTTGCAGTTCTTCGTTATACATCAACCCTCCCCCAGCATGCCATATCCGCACACCGTTGTCCACCCGTAATCTTGGGCTCGTAGTTGCTGTGAGAATGTGCTTGCCGTCAGGACTCCACTCGCATACACTGGCATTGCTTGCTTCGATGGTGCAGATTTTGAGAAAGTTCTTTTCCATGTCGTAAATGTCCATTTGCCCTGCAAGATTACCGAAGCCAGCAACAAGAACAAATCGGCCATGGGGCGAGAAGAGAATGGTATTTCGGGGAGCGAGTGGAAAGCTGTGGGTAGCGTTGGCCTTAGTATTGAAAATCGTCGTCTTGGCTGGCATGTAGCCATATACGACACCAAATTCTTTTGAGTTCGGGGACCATGTAACATCGTGTATAGGCCCATCTTTGTCTACAGAGATTATTGGCCAAGAGCACTTATGGGACTTTAGCGAGTGCTTACCTAGATCTATCCTCGAGTCAAAGCCCCCATTGGCACTCATAAGGTATAGGGTTGTTTCCCCGTAGTAGCTCTTGCCGGATTTGTCAACTTCGGTTTGAGCCAGGACAATCAAACTTGTGCCTTCCTCGTTCCACTTCAATTGTACTTTATCGCCCTTGAAGAAGCTCTTCTGAGACACAGCAGTATCAAAGTTGGGAACATTGAAGACCTTGACCGCTGCAGGTTGACCCTGTGCTGCACATCAGTCATGTTCACCCAGTCGGAAATATCTTTCCCACCTTTCGTTCCGGTATAAAGACAGCGATTGTATGATTTTCTCCGGGTGAGACAGCAAAGTCGGTCACCCCCTCCACCCTAAGCTTGTTCCAGACTGTCCCCAGGTCTTCACTTTGGTAAAATTGCACCTCGTTCGTGACCACTCTCGCGCAGTACTGCTCATCGTAGGTGTACTGCAGATTCCACCCGGTCTGTGACTTCTGCACAAATTGACCTACGACATGTTGCTCTTCCTCGTCGGTATCTGGACTGCCCTCTACTACCTTCCGAACCCTCAAATTCTTGACCGCGTCGCCATTGTCGTCCTTGGAAGGCCGTTGCCAAGTAATAATGAAAGTGCCCAGAGGAGAGAAGCCAAGCTCATAGACGTTCTGTGCTAGGAGAGATTTAATTACGTGGCCAGTGGAGGCATCAATGACAGTAACTCTGGTTGCTTTTAGTGGAGCTAACATGGGGAGAAGCGGGTTTCTCACCTCTCGGGCGATGCCCAGGCGAAATAGCGTCCACAAGGTGAATAGACACAGCACCTCAAGTTCCCCTCCGGCCTGTTTTTTGTAGTGTCCTGCATTAGAATAACTTCTATGCTGCCAATCGATGTTATAGCGTGCGGCTGAGCACATACCTTTCGAACCCGGGAAGAGCATCATATATAGGAGAAGCCTCGACAATGCCAGCCCCTTTCAGCGTCCGATCTATGCGCGTGGAGTCCATCAGCCATTGTAAAAATTGGGGCTACCGGGTAAGAAGATATCGGGGCTAAGTCTCACAAGCAAACTGAGTCGGGACTGCCATGACTAGTGAAAGTCACAGAAGGTCTTGTGCTTTGGGACTCGGTCTTGGTGGATCTCTGCACAGGAAGCCTGCAGAATGTTCGTCCGGTCACCTCTCGCGGACCAAGATCAATCGAAGGATGGAAGTAACCTCGATTGGTGGCCGCTTGATGGAGACTGCAGAGGGACGACCTAGGGCGGGGGTGGGTCTAGGAGGGAGGAGAAGGTAGAAATTGTATGTAGGCGCGCGAGAGAAGACACAAAGGAAGACCGGACTGTTCGCACAAAGTTCCTCTACCGAAAACGTTTTCCATCTGCACAGGACCGCTAAACCACCATAAAAGCCCTAGCCCTACGTCAAGGCACCTGTCTTTTCACCGTCACGTTAAGATTCAAGTATATTACGCACTAACATCATCTTCATCGGGCTTTTCCCATGACAGTAATGCAGAAGGTCTTTGATTCTATGTCCACCGAACGGAACTGCATCGGAAGCCGATTCTATTGCTCCTTGTTTGATCTTGCCAATAGATGAACAACGCCTCATTACGGACTGTGATCAGACATTAACCGAGTATTGCGGCCTCGGTATGGTATTCATCAGATCCTTATCCTGGATCTTGAATTAAGATCACATACAGATCTTTCCCCAGCCTTGCAAACCCCTCTTATCACGGGACTGATGAGTAGAAGAAGCGCAGAGAGATGGGTAACGCAGGAGGGCTGAATAGGAATTCATCGATATTCTGCCAATATACCATCCAGAAGCGAGTTTCTTTCCAGCCGGTAGAATACTTCTCGCATGCAGCACGGCCCGTCTGGGGATCACTGCTGTGGGTATCCGCTACTCGTAAGCTCTCAATACAGCCAGTCCCAGTTAAAGTCATGTCTCATCCCCTGCCCGTGTTCTGCTTGCTCAGGCATGTAGTGACTGCCATTTGGGTATCTAAGTTTCCACTCCCTCCATCGGACTACCCTCTTTCACGCCCCCATTGTGCATCCTCATTGCCGTCGCAGGACTCATCACCCCGCTCGGCTCCTTCTCGCCCCTCCACCCCTTTGAGCTGATAGGTCCACTCATCGTGCTCCCAGCCCCTTCTCCAAAGCCGACCAAACTCGCATTGCCCTCGTCGCTCATCCCGGCACTGCTGATCCCATCACCCACATCGTCTTGATCCTCGCTCATGCGATCGCCCGGATCGCTTCCTGACGCCCAAGTATGTCGCCCCCCTGCACTTCCTGTCGCAGATGCGGAACCGACGGTGCTCTTGTGGAAACCTGCGCTGATTGCGTTGTCAAAATAGCCTGGTGGTTGGTGTTGGCCTTGTGCGCCTGTATTCTGAGTAAGGTGCTGGCTCGCGCCTCGAAGGGTAGCTACACGTTCGAGGCCGGCGAGGCGGGAGATACGGTCAGCGCGCTCGGCGTCGAGAGTATTTGTAGAGCTGTCGGAGGCGGAGGAAGTGTTGTGTGCATGGTTGCCGTAGTGATGATGTGCCTGACCTTGATGGCCGTCTTTGATTGCGGTGGTTGAGATGGCGGAGTTGGGGGTTCCACTGCGGGTGTTAGAAGCTTCTTCAACGTCATGAGGGTGCAGGATATTGGTTGCAGTGATGCATACGGGCCAAAGTCCGAGGGAGTCCCTCTTCCTGAATCGCTTGGGGGTGGGGGAAGGTTGATCAGAGTGGGACCGGTAGACCTGTAAGACATGATGGAGATTTTGTGAAAAGCAAAGATCCAGTCGAAGAGGAGTGGTAGACTGGGCCTTCGGAAGAGACCTAGCTCATAGGAAGATACCTTCTGCACATACAACCTTGGGGATTCAATGTTTTAGGGTGTGCTTCATAAGACCTTGCGTTTCCAAAGAATGGAAGGCCTCTTGGGATAGGACTAGAGTATCTTCGGGAGCGCTTCACGAAAGCTTGCTGGTCTTCTGTTCTAGGACTTATTATAAGTTGCGTGCAGGGTGTTACTCAGGAGCGAAGATGAACGAAGATTGTATTAGCGTGTGCAATTCCAATGCGATTGGCCTGCTGTAACACCACGACCCCTACCCCACAATTGCCGATTCTACAAAAATATTAATCAACAATTAACGCTTATAATATATACCTAAGTAGGCTAAAAGATACGCATTTCTCTACGGTATATAATACTCTAAAGTTTATAGAAACCCGTCTACGTACGTGAAAGATATAACTAATTTTATAAGTACTTTTATTAAAATCCGTGTGTACTAAAGACTCCCACAACTCCCTATGATCGGGGCCCCCTGAGTCGCACGCTCCTAGGGGTAATCAGCTACTAGTCGTCACCAGCTACATGTCGCATGGGCAAAATGAGGTCCCCAACAGCTATAGAACGACCTCTCACCCACCAGGATTCACGAAAGTTAATTATGATGAATCGCAGATACCTTCTTCATATCCTTCAGAAGGGCTAGGGCCAAAAATAATAAGGAATATATGCAGAACGACATATGGCTGGTGACGACTAGTAGCTGATTACCCCTAGGAGCGTGCGACTCAGGGGGCCCCGATTGCCTATTATTCTACGTGCGCATACTAATATATCTCTATATTACCACGGATAGTCAACGCTTATAATATATATCTAAGTAGGCTAAAAGATACGCATTTATCTATGGTATCTAATACTTTAAAAATCATAGAAATCCGTCCACGTAGGTAGAAGATATGACTGATTCTATACCACAGTAAGTACTTCCACGGTTCCACCATTGGGGTCGGGGTCAGGGTGTTGCAGCAGGCCAATCGCATTGAAACTGCACACGCTAATATCTCGATGATCTGCGGGTCCGCAAACCCCTTCGTGCTCCTTACGGGCCCCTCACCTTCCGCAGACCCTGCCAGGGAAGCCCCAAGCGGTCAGTCTTTAAAGCAGATTCGCTTTGCCCTGTTCGTCAATGTAAAGTCATTACCCGAAGCTACTACAGACAAATTCCTCGTGGAACTCTGAGCAACACCATCGCTCCCGCTTAAAGATCTATGTAGGCTCTCTGCTCCTCATCAATCATGTCAATGGCGTCTACCAGATCTCCCTCGGCGGCCTGGGCATAGACGAGTAGTCTATCTCCCGATCCGCCTTCTCCACCGCCAAAACCGAGATTCCTCAATTGTCTCACACAAAACTCGATCTTATTCACGCTAGAGTCGTCCTCATGCTCGTCGTCGTAGCGTCTAATGGGTAAGGTCGACTTCGACTTATGGAGAGTAGCACCCCGTCGCAGCTTTTCCTGCCTCCTCTGATACCTATCGTAGCTTCTTGTTGCTTGTTCTCGTCGCCTAGCCGGGCTCATACGGTTTTCTTGATCAGTGGCACCTTCAAATGACTCCCACGGCACTCTCCCGAACCCATCGAAAGCCTCAGAGTATGGTCTACGGCGTCGAGCGTTGTGCCCGCTATCCGTTCCGGCGAAAGTGGCAGTACGGCGTATTGCCTTAGTCAATTGTGGTTGAGCAGAAGGCTCGACGTCTAGAGGGTCGAAAGGTTCGGCAAGTCTTGCTGCAGGACTTAGACTAGGGAAAATTAACGATCCTTGATTTTCGTGTTCTCTAGATAGCCCAGATGTATCAGCCGCTATGGCATTATCGCATTGATCTTTAGATATGTGGGTGTGGGAAATTGTTCCAGATAGGTTAGGACTGCCATATAAACCGTCCTGATCTGGTATTGCCAAGCCTGTACGCTCCTCATTGTGTTGTTCAACCTCTAGTTGTTGCTTCGCAAAAGTCGGCGTTCCGTATTGACCTTCTGAACACTTCTTTTGCTCTTCCAGCGCCATGAGCCAACGCTTTTTGCTCTGTTGCTCAAGGTGCAGCAATTGCATTTCGTAGTCTCGCTGTTCGTTGGTCTTTGGTGAATTTGGACGGGTCGTTATTGGTACCTGCAAGGTCGCAGGTGTACCAACCTGGCGCATTGGGCTGGCAAAATCGCTCGGCATTGGCTCCTGTCTGGTCTTGAGCAAAATTTTGCTATCATGTTCCTCATCGAGCATCGGCTCGAACTGGAAATCTTGTGACGATCTTTGCCGACGTTGATTTGTTGCCATGTTCTGAGCGTAGGCTCTGATTAATGTCCATTGCGTGGCAGGGTTCTGCTTTGCGAAGGCGATCAGCTGGTTATCGGTCAAGCAGGCCGGGTCGATGCCTTCATCAGCCAAGCGTTGCTTTATAGCGTGATCGATATTCGAAATTCGCGGTTGGGAAGCCTCTGAAGATTGATATGGTACGTCAGAAGTCTCTGGGGTCTGCGTATCAACCATATTGATAACAGTGTGAGCAGACCGCCGTTGTGGCACCAAAGGCTCCATGCTGGGTAGTGGTGGAAAGGGTGAGGCCGCTGTAAAGTTCTGCACTTCAAATTGTGCTAGTGTGGGAAAGCGGGTAGCTGCTGGAGGTGGGCTCATCGCATGGCTGTCTAAACTGACTGTAGATCTGGATTGACAGAGATGATCACTGTTTATGAAGCCATCAGTTGGAGAGCCGAGATCTATTTGTGTCGGTGTATCATGTGGGAGGTGGATTGGTCCAGGCTCATGGTATCGCGGGGCATACATCGTGCTCTCGCGTGCGATCGAGGGATCATCGTTGGCCTGCATTTGCTCGGCAGGTTGAATATCTGAAAGAAATTGCGGACTCGAGGCCTGGCAAAAATCCAGGGAATTGGCCACTGTCATGCTACCATCAGCGGCAAATGGAGGAGTGTGTTGTGCTCCAGCCGAAGGAAGGGTATGGGAAAGTACAGAGCTGATGTAATCCAAAGCTTCGGTTGCAATCCTGCTCAAGACTTCGATAGGCATGGCGTCCGGATTAGTGGCGTCTGGCTCATCGCGCATAATCTTCGTCTTATCCGCCCCGAGTTTGTCTGATAGTACTGACCCACCGGGTCCACTCAAGCCCGTAGCGACATTGCTTACAAGATTTTGGAGACCGTTAAGAGCGTCATCGATGCCTTTGATGGTTGCCTCCCGCTGCACTGCTCCTGATTGTCCCTTGTAGCCCAAGACGTCGTGTATACTCCTCGGCACACCTCGCGCCAGAGCTTCAATAGCTCCTGTAGCGGATTGAATACCATGGTCAACAAGGTTAGAAAATTCCTGAGCCCCACCTGCTGAGGAAATTCCTTGGACGAAATCATTGATCAGAGCGAGGCCCTGGAGGAGAGCTCTAGACTGCAGAGGTGGCGGTGCAACCTGGGTTGGCGTACACGTCTGAGTCGAATCAGGGGCTGGGGAGCTCGAGCCGGATCTTGGAGACGGTATGTCAATGACTGCGGGTTCTGGAACTTGTCCCTCACCCGTCGCATCATCCGAGTTTAGGAAGCTTTTAGCTAATTCCGCTTCAAAAACCTCCAGAAGCGAGGTTTGTTTCTCTTGCTCGGCGGTATCAGCATCTCTAGGTTGACCCTTATCCTCCAGATTTGCTGAAGTATGGGTCCGTTCTTCAAAGCGGGCTACACGAGGCGCTACATACGAAGCCCACCGATTTTTGCTAACCCCATGTTCCAATGAACCAGACCGGGTGGTTCTGGAATGGCGGATAGGATTGGTTCTTGAACGAAGCTTGTCTCCAGCAACCTGTGCCTGTACAAGATCTTAGCATTTTGATACTGAAAGAAATGCTAATACAGGGGACGCGAGACAAGAACGGTGCACATACTTGTCGTCTACCTTCCGGTATCAATGTGGGTACACTGCAGCCTTGGGATGGAGGCGTAGACATTTGGGGGGAGAACGCTGTGTTTGGCGATTTGTAGCTTGCCCATCGGTTTTGATGGTTTGTGTGATCTGTTGTAAAGGTCGCAACTTTTCGATGGCGCGATGGCGTCGTCCTGGATCGTAGTATGTCACCTGCGGCTTGTGCCTACATCTTATGTTCAGCGAAACTTCCTAGAGAGAGCGCAGTATGGCAAAACATAGAGCTGAGTGTACCTGTCTCTTCCCCTCCGTAGTGAGATGCGTCAATGGTGCTGCGCTTGTAGAAGCAGAAGTCCCCTTCGGGAGAGTCAACTTCGCTACGCCGGCATATGGCGGCTTTCCTACGGCGAACTTGGTTGCCATTTGGCTTGCAGGTACTGTGTTTCGTAACCGAGGTGGCACAGTAGCATTAAAGTGATGTCTTCGATAATCTTCAAACTTTTGAACATCAGTGCTTTTAGCGAGGTCCTGAGTCTTCTTATTGCGGTTTTCGTGCAAGTCCCCATCTATGTTGTTCACCGTTTCGAGGTCCTCAAACGAGTCGGTCCGTGAGGCGTTCAGCTTCGCCGTTCTGCGATTCATCCAATCTTTGCCTAAAGCCCAATGCAGGCTTTCAGCTTCCTCCCAGGAGATCCCCACTTCAGCAGCGATTGGGGTCCAGATATCAATTTTGCACCTGTGCAGAGGTGACAGTGTTAGCGGCTTGATTCTTCTTGTATCAGCACTTGTCTAAGAAATCCTATCGCTGACCTGTTGTAGGCCGCTGCTAGCTTGTTACTCGTATTCTTGTGCTTCCGCATGTTGCTCTCGACAACGGCCGGGTCATGTAGTCTACGATGACTGATGTTGCGACGGTCCGATCCATCAACAGTTTTTGTCACTGATGGACTGTCTATAGGATATCTCGAAGGTTGGTCGACGATGGCAAGATTTCCGCCTGCTGGATGCTCAATTTCAGGTGAATTCGAATGCGGCGGTGGTGTTTTGTTCCTTTGCTGTATTTGCTGCCAAAGGTTTTGGATCTCTTCGCGCTCTTCGATGTCAAAGGTGTGATAATTTACCGCGTCCGGGTTCTGCTGCACTTCGGATAGGAGCATGGCTATCGACATGCGGTCCTTTCTCCTCCTCGAAGACCTTGCTGAAGGCTGAGTTATAGGCTCTTCGAGTTTGTCGATCAGTTCATGAGAAGATCCAAGCTTGATGTCCATCAGTAATAAACGGTGAGGGAGATAATGTCCATGTACGTACCGTGATATCGTCGCCATCTTCGTCTCGATACTTCAAAGCTGCTGCTGGATGATCGGATATCGTTGTGTCGTAAGTTGGAGCACTGATTAGGACCAGAGAATCGCGACTCTTGCTTGGTTGACTCGAGGACCGCAGATTGCGGACGTGAAACTTTGGCAACATACTGGGTAGCATGTCCGAGATTCCAAAACGTTGAGCAGAAGTGTAGAAGTTGAGACTTAGTTGCTATGACCTGGTTGGAGAGAGAGTGTAGTCGGTCGTTGCAGCCTGCTGGTGGGGTTCCGCCCCGGAGTTTAGGCGCCTTGGCGTACTTACACATGCCACAAATGATAAACATTCTGATATACGGCGCGCTTCTTGCATATATGCTGCTACCAGAACGTTATGTAAGTTGCATAACATGCAGGAGTACTACCAGTTAAAAATCCATCCCTTCATTCTCTAATTCGATTGTCTTTGGTTGACATCTTGCATCTTCTGGAGCCGTGTGGCCTTGGGGGCGTGGTGTGGTTGGCTTCGTCCTGCGAGGCCCTGGACGAAGGTTGTACTCTTCCAACTTAGTATAATCCAATGTCACTTATCCTTCTTCCCTATTTTCACCTTCGTCATTGCAACACAGAAACGGCCAATCTCTCCACAAGCTCGCGTTCTTCTTCCCCCTGGTACTTCTATTTTTCTCTAGCTTATCAATTCGGCCCCACGGCTTCTCCTTTCCTCTACTCATCTCTTTCCTCCTCTACGCTCCCCCCTTGTATCATCTCCTCACTCGACTTGCTGAGACCATTCATTCGGTCATCCCAATGCCTGTTAGGACTCGCTACAAGATTTCAGAGCCAACATCTTCCTTTCGAAGAACAATACTTTTCATTTGAATAACAAGCTTGATAGTGATAATCTGTGGAACAACGACACTGAAGATCGCCTACATGAGTGGCCCCAGTAGGTCATCCTATGGTTGCCCCAGTCCTCCAACCCCAACACACATCTCTCGGCATCGAACGTCACGGCAAACAAAGCGCATGCATCTCTGAATATGTCACTCTCGCGCCACCACGGGTGCGGATGAATCTCGTAAGTGGGAGTATTAACAACGATTGCGCTGCTGCACACCGCACCCTTCCATTGGTGACACTCGCTTCCATACAAGTGTCTCCTTGCGTAATGTTAGCTCGTCTCCAGCGCCCTTACTAACTCTGAATATACGCCCGTGAACGTTGATTAGGTCTGGAGCCTGTCCTCTACTTGGCTGGACAATTTCGCTGCTCCTTCCAATAGTAGTAACCAAAAGGAACAGTCGGGCATGATATCTTTCCAGACATTCGATATTGAATCTCCAAACCTTCATCCATCCCCATGCGACCAAGGATGCCCTTGCGCTCCTTCTTGCGACGTTGCCCATGAATGTAGCGAAGACTTCTGGCTCGCTCTTAGAGTTTTTATATTTCGAGAGATTTTACTCTTTCCCTCTCGCCCTCCCGAATTAAGACCGGGTTCCCCTCTCCTCTCTTTCCCATCCCGAACACCTTGTAATTTTGGAGCATCGAATGACATGAAAGCAAGCATCCAGTATCAAGCTCGGCCTATACACCTCAGGAAACATGCATATAAAAGATACGTGCAGCGTCAACATAATATATTCTAGACCTGACACTGCATAGCAGGTTTGCTACTGAATCTACCGCCCAACCTGTATTTCCCATCGCGAACCGAAGGTTGATACCTGCCGTCACAGTCTGATACATTCAATCTGGTGAACCCTACCATACAGCCGCTACAGCCAGAGACTGCTTCTGTCAATGAGTATAGATTCGAAAGATCACTACACTAATACTTATTGAACAAAGGTTTTCAAAACAGCAGTATCAGCTACTAACCAAAGACCCACGTACTCTTTCGAGACCTTGCAGGGCGGAGCGCTATAGCACATGTGCGAAGGGGAGGAGATGTTTTCTATTTGCTACTTCCTTCGTTGGACGATAAGGTCTATATGGTGCAGCCAATCTTCAGATCTATACCGTGAGTATTAAATCTTATTGTTCAATATTGACTGGCCATGTATTTGGGTGTTCAAAGGCATATACGATGCGCTACGTCCCACTGTGAGCATCCCTTGAAAGTCGAGCACTGATTTCTCAAGCGATATAGAAGATGCCACGTTCCAGTAAACAAGATTGATCGCAAAGCTAATCGTGGAAAAAAATTGTGCCATCATCGATGGCGGGGTGCGTTGCATGGATCGCTACCTCTCTCTCACGGATTGTGATTTTCAGGCTTAATCCAGTCGGACATAGAAGGGAATTTAGAACTATGAAACTCTGCTCCCCAACGCTGATTGTGTACCCCTAAAAGCTTTACCACATCGATTATCTCCACCAGATCACACATTGGAAAGGCCCAGCAGACCGACGTGGTAAAGTCTATACCCCCCACGATACGATACTTTGTATCGCAGCGCCCGAAAACAGTGGCGCAAGGTCGAAGCGATCAAGGCAATAAAGTATCCTTGAAAAAACGTGGCAGAAGGTTATTAGGCTTTCGAGGTCGAATTCTCTGCTCATCCAATTGCTCGTCTTGTTGAGGCGTTCATCTTGGTAATCTTACCACGTTCTTATAGCCTATTACTTTTCATAGTGCGGTGCCAATCGCCGCCACTTTCTTGGCGACATCGCCACTAGATATTTTTAGATGGTGATCTGCCACGTCTCAGGCTGCCTGATATTGTACAATGTACAGAGCAAAGTCTTTCAACACAAAGTCTCACCGAGATCCCACATCTAGGAAAAGGCGTATTGGGGAGTCGAGCTAAGAGCAAAGAATCTGAGTTAGATAGAGGAAGTGGCGTCACATTGTTGGTTTGCAAATATAGGTCTCTATGAGATCATCGGCAATACCTATCCAAATTCGACCAGACGAAATTAACATAGGTTGCTGCTCGCAAGTTTGACTCGCAATCGTAGTTGCAGTCAATGTGGTTGTTGGTTACTCGTCGCCGTCGTCGGTGCTTCCGTTGTGTTAGACTGGTCGTCTCCATTCCGTAATCTTGGCTCATACTCCGCTCAGTAGATGCTATCAGAGAAGGTTACTTCTGCAGAATGCCAGGAGCCGAGCCACAATTGTTAATGTACTTCAGTTTCCTGAATACCATTTAGGGGATGACGATTTCGCCTTTAGACTCGTAGCGAGCTAACCAAATATTGAGTATTCATTCACAAGAATACTTCAGATAATCGTCAACGGAAGAGACTCTATAGCGCAATTGTGGGTGCAGCTATACTTGCCCGTCAGTATGAAGTAATTTTAAGGTGAAGCGCGTTCATGGTAGACGCGGCTGATATCACGTGATTAAATCGTTAAATCATCTCTGGTCTTTTCTGAGCCATCGAGTGCTTCGAATACATTGGCGCGAGGAACTTGTTGCGACAATGATCTCAACGCCCGAGTTGGGCAGAGTATTGTTCCAAGTGATCAGTGCAATGCGTATACAGGAGCGCGTCTAAAGTCCCGACCAGGCGGCGATAACGTTATATGCATCGATCAGTAACGCGTCATGTGTACGCTACTTAGACATGTAAGCAGATTTGCGATATAATGAATACCCAATTGTCATTGAGATGCTACTCCTCTTCTTTATCTTGCGAGCCAAATATGAGCAGAGGAGTGTCTTAACGACCAGAGAGGCCGAGACCGCATTGGAGGCCCACATCTGCGGTGGCAAGGATAATGAAATCCCACCGCAACTCTGATTGGAATCCTACGAGAGGATCAACAGTGGACCCTGGCGACCCTCATGCAGGGCCTTGGACCTGATAATGCATCTAAGCACTAAAATTTGATCAGTAATCAAGAGGAAAGGCCTGCGACGGGAGGAAATGCAAACAAGCTCTCGCCAAGCACAACAGAGCACGCTGAGGAATACTGGTTTGTCATAGAGCGGAAGCGTTCTGGTTGAGCTGACTGAGGTTTTATTACCGACACTAAAAGTGGTCGTAGAGCGTGGCTAGGAGAGCAAGAGACAAGAGACAAGAAAAGAGCACGGACGACGTTGAAGATGAGTGGTTTCTTGGCTGAAGATGGCTTGGCATTAATGCCTCAGAATTATTCCATGCAGAGTTAGCGGTATCCCTTAGCTCCGCTCTCGGGGTAATCTAAGCGCCGATATAAAGCTGGAGTCCTTGAAGATCGTCAAGCTGAAGCTGGGTGGCTGGTCACTTGATACTTCAAGATATTCATCAAGGTATTCCGCTTACCCTCCTTGCAACGCACCAGCATCACCCCCGGATTAATGGATTAATGGATTAATTGATTTAACCGTTGGAGAAGATCGGGATCGGATCCACCCATTGAATCTCTCTTTCGCTAGATCACTTATAGATGCGCCATTTGGCAAACAAGCATTGTGGGTCAATATTAGGCTGAGCCTCGTCCAAGCTGTCCAAACTTCCACTTTCGTACGATGTACTAGCATACGAGCTCTTCAAACCACAAAACTATCGGCCACTCGAGATACTCATCTGATGGTCCTCCATTAAGAGTGAAGGACTTACACATGGTATGCAATGTTGCAGACATCATTGGATACCAGAGGAGCTGATATAAGAGTGATCGCCACTGATCTCCTATCGCCGTTGTGGCATCTGGATCGGTTTGCCCTCCAATTCAATTGGTTTGCGTAAAGGATGTAGTCAACTCACTTGACCTTAGCTGCGGCAAGTATACAGTAGTGAGGAGTTAAGTGGCTTCCTTCCCGAATCCCTACTTTTGGCCCACGACCAAGGTACCGCCGTACAGTATTGCGCCTTCCGAGGATGAGGACTTTTAATTTCTCAACACAGCCAACCTTTTCAGGCTGGCTGCTGCAGCTTGCTGACTTGTGGGTCAACAGCTCAGAATGGCTGTGCCATATAGCTTTAGCTTCCCCTCTACCTATCCATCCTGACACTTGCAAACGAGTATATCCTTCTATTCACCTTTGCCTGCATTGCGTCAGTGTAATGCTTCACATTGGTCATTACTCTCTCATGTCTCGATAGGTTTCACGTGCATTCACATGCATTCAAAAGAACAACATTATACACACTCAAGCTGCCGCTCTGCCTCTAAGCCCACCTATACCATCCTCACCGCTCACTGAAGCGCCCATCCTCTGCTTCAGCACGAATACATGATTTTGTCATTTCCATAGTATCCTCCAACCTCTGGCCATGACATCTTCCATAAAGTCAGAAAACACTCCGCCCGAGCTAGATCCTGATGATAACGCTCGTAAGAGAGTCTGCAAAGCCTGTGATCGTTGCAGACTGAAGAAATCAAAGGTGCCTCTCAAGCGATGCTCGCGCTAGATTACAGCGCTTACACAGAGTCAACAGTGTGATGGATCAAGTCCATGCAATCGATGCCAGTCGGATAATGCGATCTGTGTCTTTGGGGAGCGCAAGAGGGCACACGACAAAGTCTATCCCAAAGGGCAAGTGTCCTCTTCAGATCATTGATATGGCGAAGCTGATATGTGTAATTTAGTTATGTGGAAATGCTTGAGCAGGATCGCGAAAAGTTGGTGAACGCTACGCGGGAGATGTATAACCGCCTCGAAGCGAATGAAATGTGGCCAGGACCGCCACTACACAAACCCAACGGAGTCCCCCTTGTTCACGACATTCTTGAACGACTTGGTCTCTTACATCTCGGGGCTGGGGACTACGAGGAGATTTTCGAAGAGACTACCGAAGCATTACGGAAGAAAATGATGGGCGCGCAAGTTCCTGCGGACGAGGAGATCCCGTATCCGACACCAACGACCATACAATCAGATTTTAGCCCTCCAGAGAGCGACTATGCGGACTTCTATTCCTCCCAACCTCTCCCGAGCGTTGGAGTATTGTCAACCAATCCATACCAACATACCCTACCGGCAATGGCCAGCAATGAGGCAATACCAGACGGGCCTGAACCTCTGGCCATGACCGTCACATCACAGCCTGGGGACGGGGCACTGTACCCATGGTACCAAATGCCAAGCTACCCCGCAACGAGTACTCCTAGCTACAACACAACGCCATCATACGGACTGGGCTTGATGCCGGAGAGTGGCAGCCCTTGGTACCCCACCTATAACGAAGATCTTGGCTACCAGAATTTCGGTGAAGGTTGAACGTAGAACACGCGATCCAAACATTGGCTACGCCCATTTTCGCCGTCCTCCCAACCCTTCTGGACCTGGCACCACGCTTACGGCGATATCCGATGGAGTGTTCTCATTTAGCGAAGCGTACGACCGACTTTACACGGCCAAGATTTCCTCCATCAACGACGGAATTTCAACATCAATAAACCATTGAAACATTTACGGAATGGTGAATGCGTTACCCACCCCAGAGACGATAAATTCCGCTGACCGGGATAAGAGGGTTCGAAAGGTCAACGGAGACGTTGCGCCAGAGCAGGGGTAGTATGTTTTGATCGTACCAAAGAGGGAAGAAGGATCATTTGGGTCCTTTCCGAGAGACAGTTGGTGCTTATTTGGCCGCAACTATCGAGTAAGACGCATGGAAATAGCCGGTAGCCAAGCCTTGAATGCTTCTGACATATGGAAGCGTGCGCCACATATCAGCCACTGTGGGGATTGAGGCGGGTGATTGTCGAAGATCTTCATCGAAAAGGGATCAAGCAGTGGAGGTTCCTGTCACTTTAGGCTACTTTACCTGCTCAAGAATGAGATGCACAGACCCCCTTGGTCACGACCTTTACTACCTTATGAGAATTGAACACCTACCTTACATGAAATGGGCGTCAGCCTGTTAGCTGGCCCCTTCCAAACATGAGTTCAATTAGAGATCGCCAATGTTGGTAGGAGCTGCGGGGTTGAACACGCCCGATGATACTTTGATCTCGACTTCATACACGGACCTCCTGGGCTAGAGCAAAATCCTTGCAAGCGTACCTACTATAGTGATTCAAGGTACTTACGGAGTACGCCATAGCAATCGCAGCTGGCCTTATCTCATCCCGGGAGAGCCCCCCGCTTCTCCACATCGTGATATCTACCTTACCTACCTAAGCTCAAGATGATGACTGGACAATCGCCCGATTCCGCCTTCACATTCCTCTCTCAAGGTGCCATAATCCAAGAATTCCTCGTCGCTGATCAAAACATCGTTCTTGGCTTTCCATCCGCCGAATTCTACAAGTCACACAACGCACCATACTTTGGCGAAACCATCGGCCGCACCACCAACCGCGTCAAGAACGCTCAATTGAAACTCAATGGCAAAACTTACCAGCTGGAGGCCAACGACGGTCCCAATTGCTTGCATGGTGGCGGCCGGGGTTGGGGCAAGCAAGACTTTGAAGGGCCGACGCCGGTGAATCGACATGGCAAGGAAGGGGTCAAATTCACCTATCTGAGCAGAGATGGTGATGAGGGCTATCCGGGGACTGTGCTCTGTACGGTTTGGTATGTGGCTGGCATGGAAGATGGCAAGACGGTGCTGGATGTGGAGTATCAAGTCGAATTCGTCGGTGATGAGTGTGAGGAGACGGTAGTGGGGGTGACGAATCACAGGTATATCAATCCTTTACACGGCACAACATTCACATCTTCACCCGACTGCATACACTCTCCTTCCACCGCCCCCATCTTGGACCTACAGGTCTTTGCACTATGTAAAGTATCTAATACACCACCATCTCCACCAGTTATTTCAACCTCAACCCCACCTCCCCCACAATCGACGGCACAACCGTCACCCTCCACACAACCCACCACCTCCCCCTCGACCCCACCTCAATCCCCACCGGCCAAATAACACCCCACCCCTCCCTCCCCACCCCCAACGCCCCCTTCACCCTAACCGCAACATCCCCCACCTTCGACGACTGTTTCGTCCTCGACCCGTACTCCACCACCCCCCTCGACACCCGTCCCCAGCCCTTACGTCCCCTGGTCACGCTCTCCCACCCAGCCACGCGCCTACATCTCGAGGTCTGGAGCACGGAGCCGGCATTCCAATTCTATACGGGCGAGCATATCGATGTGCCGGAGCTGGTGACGGGGGAGGGCAGGAAGGTTCCTGCCCGCGGGGCGAGGGCTGGTATTGCGATTGAGCTGTCGCGGTATGTGGATGCGCCGAGGGAGGAGTGGAGAGGTCAGTGTCTTCTGAAGCGGGGGGAGGTGTGGGGGGCGAGGAGCCAGTATCGAGCGTGGAAGGAGTGAGATCGGGAGCTTTAACTAAGCACATGAAGGAAGGAGGAGACTGCCAACGCTCACTTTTCGCCGAGTACTCATGGTCGCTCGTCGACTTTATCTGTAGCGTCCGGCACCGTTCGTGATATCCCAGCCGTCACCAAAGAGAAAGAGACGAGACGTGAATGTAAATATTGATATCGATACAGATGGATGAATAGACGAGTTGTTTCTCATATTCTACGGTAAGTAAGATCCTACAACATATTTTCCAAACCTGCCTTATTACACCGTAGGTTCTCCCTCCCTCCCTCCCTAAGAAACACGCATCACATGCATGCAAATATCTATCTATCTACACCTCACCCAAAAACCCTCCTCCTATCATCCCATCTCATCTCATCTAAATTTTCCCCATGATATGATATGATATGACGCGACTCGATATGTCGTGACTACGGTACTCTACCCTCGAATAAAAAAGAAAACGTCCGGTCGCTCATTTAATTTTTACTAATCCACTTCTGCGCCGAGGGAGAATATGATGGATGGTTGATTCACGTTGATGTGAGGTAGGTGGGTGGGTGGGTAGCTTGGTGATGGGATAGTGCGTGTGTAGTAAATATAATCTACTATATCTTTACCCTACACACTTTAGATAAACTTTGACAGGAAGCTGTGGCAGCTTTCTTGCGCGGGGAGAGGCGTTTGGTTTGGTTTGGTTTCGGTTGGGTTTATGAGTAAGGTATGGAGGTTCCGCTCGCTCTACGGAGTCTTTCCCGAACGAGCGGAATCGCGGAATCAGTGCCGAAGTTCGTCCCGCCTTGTCCTATCACCTTTGTCTTGTCTTGGCACACACGCACGTAGTCTAGTGGACTTAAATAGTAAAGTATGCGAAAAGTTCCGCGCTTCGCGGTTGAGGGATTTTTTCGTAGAATGCGCGTCCTCTGAGGTACTTACTCGCCTATAGTAAGGTAGAGTCTGGATCCTCGGAGGTTACGGGGTGAGGGGTGGCGATGGGGGTTCGCGGTTCGCGATTCGCAAGTTCGGTGTTTATGTCGTGATGGATAGGGGGATTGGATGAGTGACTTGGATGAGTGGATGAATCGGGTAGGGTAGGGGTGATGAAGCACGGGGTCGCCAGGTGGGTTACTAAGAGAGAGAGGTGCTTTCCGTTCATTGATATGTGAGAGTAGAATATTCGTGATGGTTCTCTTCCGGAGAGATTCAATATATAACCAACGTTGGTCTTGTGGGTTCCTTGACCTGTGTGGTGGTTATTCCATGCGTTGCTTCTTCGTTTTCTCGTTCCCATCATTGGTGATACAGATTTTATATATTCACTCCCATATCTTTGATGCGATGTTGTAGCCGCCCCTGCCAGCGCATGGATGACCAACGTTGGCTTGCGGTGGGTTGCTCACGACGCAATATCGTAGCCATATCTTGTTTATTGACCAACACATTCCGCGATATGTCCTACTGGTAGAGTCGCTCGTCAATGGTCGATTGCGAGGGTTCGTACGTATGTTGAGTGATTGAATTGGGAGGAAGCTGAGGCAGGAGAAAGAGAGTATGTCAAGCGGAAAGGGGGTCGAAGAATGACGAGATGATACTGCTATTGCCTGTCAGCGTCTGCCTGACTAAGAATTGCGTAAAGACGTAGTTCTCACTATTTAGATGCCACGGCGAGGCCCATGGGCTGGAGAGTAGACGAATGGAAGCGTGCAGATTGGGCAGTGGAGGAATCTGGTCTGTTGCTGTAGCTATTGCACTTACTGAGCTAGAGTGGGTTGTGAAGAACAGACTGGCGAGAAGTCGATGGTATCACCGAACATGGAAACGGGACGGCCACTGGCACAGCTTGGAAGTGAAGCTGCTGCCCAGATATGCATGAGTCGAATAGGTAGGTTCTGAAATGGGAACCAGAGAGGTAGCCGAGTCCTTAGCTTAGAAGATAAATCTCTGTAGACCAGACGCACAGCGGTGAAGACCGCTGGCACGTTCTAGCTATGCTGCAGAAAACCCTCGGCGGAAGGATAAATGAGGCCTGGCAAATTTGTAGACAGCAGCTGCCCAGGTCCGCCGGATTTAGGTCGGTCTTGCTTACAAGGCATGCATATTGCCACCAGTCACTTCTGTTGAACCTTCGGGCTGACCGTGCCGGACATATTCCCTCTTCTAGGTTCGCGAGCTGCCAGGAGATGCTCGAAGGCGGGGGTAGGAGGCAAGTGGCGGTCGTGGATGGTATTGCTGGAGCGGAGTGAGTACTGGTCGGATGATCTAGGCTTCGCCTGATAGGGGCAGTCTCCACCCGTCGGCTCTAATTATCTTTTTGATAGGCTCAAGACTGCAGCACATCAGCCTAGCTCACCATACCACGCTAACAACCCTGCGAAAGGGGTTGGATTGACCCATGCACACCGCAAGATGAGCTCATCTTCTCTGACGGCACCAAGCTGAAAGGGTCTGTCCTGTCCGCACTGGTACAGCTCTCAACCTAGGGTTGCATTGCCGTTGCTGTGTCAAAGCATAAATCTTCAGGAGGATCCGAGATACCTCCTCAACGTTTCAGCCATGTGTGTAAGATATCGTTTTTGCAGAAGTTGTACTGGATGAGCAGGTAGCGTTGACGTTGAGGTGGAGAGGCTCGTCCCCTGCGAGATGGACTGCAGGAAGTCGAACGTAATGCTGTGTCCCAAGTATGCCACGTATGTAGCACCTGCAAAGTTATCGTCGGTTTTAGTTTGTTTCATTGGTTGCACCTCGGAAAGCCCATGCTAGGGTGCCAGTATTGTGCTTTCGACTAGCTACGCTGTTGCTGAAAAGAGTCGACATCCCTAGCATCACGCACGGCCAGAAATCCCTCCGCTGATCTTGCACACCAAAGAACCTAGTATTGGTTGCAGTGGCGTGATTGGCGCATAAGGTAGATAGGCTGTGACGGATTATGCTCCGACGTAAGGTCAATTAATTTCTCCCAAGGGTCTAATATCCTTCGCATCATGCAATGGCGGCAGCTCTGTCGTTAGATAGCGAAATAGTCGAATCGTGGCATCATCCCTATCTGTTCGACAGTACCAAAAGATCCAACTTATCAGCATTATGCAGCAGCTGATCCTCTATCACTTGCCTGCATCTTGTAAAATCTGTTGAAGCCCAGCTGAAAGGTTCCTTGCGTACATGGTATCAAAGGTCGGACTACTCACCCTAGCAACTGACTTGAGTGCCCTTGTTACAAGTTTCGAGCACAGCATTTCTGCATCTTCCAGAGTGGTTTCGGAGGAATGTGCGAAGCGAATTGAAGCTGTAGGAAGGCTTACCCATAACGGAATGATTGGATGACCAAGATGTTCATGCATAACATGTAAAGGATGATTGAGTAGTGCTAGTCGCTGAAAGAGATTTGAAGAGCACAGAATTTGAGAATTATCACGGAGCAGCACCGAAGGTTGAGTTCAGACACCACAAAGAGATTAGAGACTGGATAATTGGACACGATAAACGCAGGAGGCTCCAGGGACAAGCCTAAGTATCTGCAAAATCGGTACAACACTGGTCAATAAGAATGGGGACATATAGCGCTCTAAGCCGTCCAGTAATGGCTTGACTGACCTTAACTACTGGATCGATGACATTGATCGTACCTACATCTTTGAGTGTTTTCTGATCACCTAATGGAAATGTCGTACCGACAACTGAGACCTTGCCTTAGAGGTTGACTTTCGGCGGACTATGCACAACCAACAATTTTCAATGAGAAGTCCACATGCGGCACCCCTTGGTGGATACTACTCGTGCTAATGATGTCAACATCATTGCAAACAAATTCAGCAACGTTGGCCTCAGTCAAGCCGCCACTGACTTCGATCAGGAATTCTCGTCTTCCCTGCCATCTTTTCTTCAAGCTTCTTGCAGCAGCTTTGACTCCATTGCCGGTAAAATTGTCGAGCATGACCACATCCGCACCGGCTTCTACTGCCTCCTCGGCCTCTTCTTCGCTCTGGCATTCGACCTCGATCTTGATAGCAAAGCCTCCAGCCGATTTGGCAGCTTTCACCGCTCTCGTTATACTACCGGCAGCTTTCACGTGGTTGTCCTTGAGCATGGTCATAGCACTGAGATCGATGCGATGTGCATCGCAGCCTCCAGCCAGCATACCATACTTCTCCACCAGACGGAAGCCGGGTGTGGTCTTACGGGTTCCGGCGAGAACGTTTGGATATCCGGCATCACGGACCAGGGAAACGAGACGGGCGGACTTGGTGGCTATTCCTGAACATCTGGCAAGAGTGTTGAGAGCGACACGCTCACCAAGGAGGATCTTCCGTACTGGGCCCCGCACTGTTGCGCAATGGGTGACTGGTGCAAAAGATTGGCCTTCCTTGATATGCCATTCTACGCTGACATGGTGATATCAGCTTCAGTCCTGGAATAGGATGTTCAAGAAGCATTGGCGTTGACGAAAGCGTACGTGCAGTCTAATTGTCTAAACACCTCATCGAAGAATGGCACTCCGGCAACCATGCCTGGACTTTTTCCCAGTAATCTGGCTTCGGATGCTTCCTCACCGACGACAAATCCGCCATAGTCAAAGCTGGGACAGTCTTCTTCGAGCCATGCCGAGACCATGCTTTTGTAGGTTTGAGGAAGGAGATGGGCGACATTTCCATACTGGGAGGCTGGAGCGTAGTTTGAGGCCATGATTGTTCTACAGGGAGAATCCTTTGCTTGACAGTGGAACTACGATGGCAAATGTTTCTGCCTTGACCATCAATGAAAGTAAGATAGAATTATTAAATGGAAGTCAATATGTACTACATATGTTGTATAACGAGATCGATCTTGCATGATGACCCGATCTTTAACTCCGAGCGTCGCCCCTTTGTCCGCCAAGACCGGAGTGCCGAAGCGCCTTCTTAAGAACTAGAACATATACAAAGAAAGCGTGTTTATACCATCACGCACCTCAGTAGAGTATTGCATGTCAGAGCATTGGTGAAGGTTATCTATTGGGCTCGAACTATTGCACGCATGTCCATATTGAGTCCGCTTTCAATGCTGCCCTTGCTCTTGTGCACATCCATTGTCACAGTGAGCCCTCCACACCCACTGTAAGTCCAGCAAACGTCAGCCGTTGTCCTCGTCGTAACAGCCATGAGCGCAGATTAAGTGCCTTGCGAGCCTGTCTCCAAAAAGCCTAGAGTCTTCTCAGCCTAGATCTCCAGAAACCGAACCTTTCTCCCTTCGTCCACAGGCGTGCTATTGTCTGCATGTACGATCGGGTTGCCTACTACAGCCGCTCCAAATGCTCCAAAATCTCTCCTCTTTCGTCTGTCGCTTCTCTTCTGCCGCGCGTCTCTCGCCTCTCGGTTCTTCCATTCCGCAACTTGCTTTTTCCTCCTCTCGACCCTAGCATTGGCTATTGCAGGTGTGGGTAGGAAGCCGATGCCATTGATGCCATAGCCGTCATCAGTCGGATCTTTGGGATTGTGGCCTGTGATCTCAGCGTCGCTCCACCAAAGAGCCTGGGCTGAGGAGGGAGGAGGAGGTGATTTGGACATTTTGGGTTTTGTTGCCGACGGAGGAGGAGTAGGAGAGGACACAGGCGCTAGGCGTGGTGTTTCTGGTATCTCAAGGGGTAGACAGGTGCTGTATTGCAATGAAAGGTTGACCGGGAGGGGACCGTGCGAGCTTTGTGGTGGTGTGACCGGAGCATCGAACGTTTGGCCAGGCAGGGAAATGAGAGGATTGAAGGCACATGAGTTGAAGGTCCCTGAATGTAAAGCGCTCCGTTGGGAATCCAAGATCGGCGTCTCTGCCAGGTCCAAATCCTGCAGATTCCCGGCTACGGCTGTTCTTGGACTGCCTCTGCCCTCCTGCTCCTGTTCTACACCTGGACGGGTAGGGAGGTCGGTAGTCCGCAGGCGGGTTGGTGAAGGGGCATCAGTCATATCAAAGTCATTGTCACCTCTTTTACGTTTCGGTGACCTAGAGAAGATACCCGGATAGCTGGGATCCTGCATGTCGGTGATCGGACTAAGGGACTGGGATAGCTTTGCAGATCAAGATGGCTTTTGGATTGTGGAGAGTTGGAAGCTTAGTGGCATCATGGTGATATATGTTCCCAGATTTGCCCCATAGCAGTGTCTCTGAAGGGACGGCGCACGCAGCACTGCGTCAGCTCCGTTGTGGAACATGAGGGAGTGGTCAACTCAAAGCAGGCTTGGGGAATGTCGGTAGAGTTTCAGGGTCCAGGTGGGGCCTTACAACATAAAGCCTCATCTCTGCCTACTATTTGCTTCCTCTTATCCTCCATCCCTTGTGAGGCATGTATCAGTACCGGTGTCCCAGATGGGCCTGGGCCGTGAGCAGCAGCAACAGCCTCGTTAGAATTGTGAGCAGTGAGGCACCAAGAATATCGCCCAATCACAACGATTGGCTGCCCACAAAGAAACCCTTGACCGAATAAGACCTTACCAAGATTGAAGTCCACGGTTGGACTTCTGATCCCAGCATGACTCACTCCTACCCATTGGAGGGAACTGCTCCACTCAAATGATTCTCCTCTCGACGAGAAATACAGCCCTAGCAACGGCCCTCCTCCCACCGAAGTATACTCCTTGCAGGTCAATAGCAACACCTGTCCTACATCGTGAATGTCCTCGTATGATTGAAATGGACTCACAAGTTTCTAATACAGCTAATCCCCGTATTGGAGTCCGGGACCGCTGTGTTCGGACAGTATGGCATTTTCACAGGGCGGTAAACTCAACAACGCTGACTAGGTAGGTGCGATGTATGTTACGCTGGATTTGATAACAGTGTCAAGTCGAAGGAGTCGCTCAAGCCTCCTTACTTCATATCGGGCCCGATAATTGCTTTGAGGCTACGAACTAGAAAGATACCATATATTAGGGGCCACACTACCAATGAGGATGAACCAAACAAGTAGAGCAACATGAAACCCATCGCTGCAATGTCCCCTTGCCAGGCTTTACCAATTTCCCTATCGAGTTCCGTCTTGCGATTTATCGATATCTATTCCGTGAACCTTGGAGGATATAGGCCCCACTGCAGCCTTCTAATTGTCGATTTAGCTGAGGAGTTTATTATAGAGGAGCTATCACTGCAGAATCCGATTTGGTAATTCCAAGTGCTATTCTATTTGGTTCCTGCCTATCTGACCTACCGGTCCTAGGGGCAGATATGGGACAATGCTGCTCCGTTCGCCTCCAAAAAGGGCTCCCCTATCTTAAAGATTACCCATAACGTCCATCCCATTGTTCACATAAGGTGAAAGAAACGCGTAGTATTACGAGCCGAAAATCTGGTCATAGTTCCGCAAGCTACGCTTCAGCATGATGAGCCACCTAACTTTCTAAAAAATGGAGTTGAGACTATACGCTTTCAGAAATGCCTGAGAGAATTGTGCACATATGCCACCCCTGGTACAACGATGAATGTCTTTCTCCGCTGAGCTTTAGTATCATTGTAGATTGTCTTTTAATGGGTCTTGGGCCGCTCGATAGTTTCCTTGAACGCTAGAAAAAGCCACAAGATCATAACAGTACACGATACTAACAAGGCTCGCAGTATTGTTGGAATTCAATGGCAGCACCGTTCGCAAGGCGAGCCAATCCTCATAATAGATGATGCGAATGCGTCATCCGGTATCACATAGCGTCAACTCCTCATTCGGGATCGCTCTGATGACATTGGTATTGTTGTATCAGGGATGGCCTGTTGGAAAAAGCGCGAGGAGCAGATATTATTGAAAGGAGGTCTAATTATATAAACGATCCTCAGTCGGCTGTCTGCTGTTTGCTTTGCAAGAAAGAAAAGACATCATGCAAGCACGATTCGAACTACACTCCTGAACGACTGACGCTAATCCCAAGTCGCTCAAGAAAGCTACCGAAACCTGATGGCAGTTGCATCAAAGTACGTATAAAAGTCGCTACATCAACTCTATATGTCACATGGCTAGCCGCTCGTTCGTAAAGTCTGCACGACCCATTAGGTGACCCAGCTTATCTTTCAATAAAGCAAGCGTGCGCCGGCCAATCACACCCACCTTGCACATACAGAAATCCCTCTTCGCTGTACGTAATCACAAAGACTTACAAAGATATTCTATCAAGAAGCCTCAACACCATTGCCACGAAACAAGAGAACGTCATCAAATTCTCAGTCAGGAGTTTGCATCGTATCACGTGCTGAGACGATAACTTGATAACGCTGAGCCAGATAATCATGCTTTCTGAGAAATACAACGAATGGTACAGGGATCTCGCATAGACGTTGAAAGGCAGGCTGTATTAGACAGGTTTTACAGTCCCGATTTCAAGCGATTATTCAATATTATTTAATAGTTAATAGCCACATCGGCTATAATATTTATTAATTATATAGATTATTAAGTTAGTAATTTAATTATTAAATTACTAATTTAATATAAATAATAGCCTAATTAGGCTATTATTCTAATATCCTTTATAGTTAATCTATTACTTACCTATATTTATATCTATTCTATCCCTCTTATAACCTTCCTCTACTATTATTAATAGTTATTTTATACCTCCTAGGCGTACTTTAAAGTCTTTTAAGGATATCCTAGGTACTAGTACCTTTACTATTACTATTACTAATACGCCGGATCCTCCTTCTATATCTCTATAACTAAAGATCTTAATATAGCGTAATAAATATATAATTACTATATATTTATATAATTAGTAGGAAGATATTATTACCGGCTTCTATATAAATATACCTCTTATATCCTAGGAACCTCCTAATAATAATAATATCCTTCCCTTATATTCCTCTTAACCTACCCTATAGAAGTCCCCTTATAAAGAGAAAGGCTATAAGAAAGCTAGGTTATATAATATAAAGCTATTATAATATTTAGGGAGGTATAAGAGAAGGGGGACTAGGAGCTTAAATATCTTATAATTAGATAATTATAATAAGAAGTATAAGAGAGGTAGGTAGAAGGGATAAAATATATATAAAGGAATACTTCTTAATACTAAGGAGATAATAATACTTATTAATTATATACTTATTAAAGTAGGTATATATAGACTTTCTAGTATAAATTTATAGTAGAAGGATATATAATAGGACTTTAAGATATATACCTACTATTCCTACTCTTAGAATAGTTATTAATAAAAGGTAGTAGTACTACTTAAATAGTATAAGTATAAGAAGGAATATAATAGGAGATCTAGGTATATAATCTTCTTTACTATAATAGAATATCTATAATTTAAGACCCTAAGCTTATTATACCTTATCTATTACTTAATAAGTACCCTAGATTCCTTTCCTAGACTAGCGCGAATATTAGAACTCTAATATTTCTTTATATTCTACCTATATCTACCCCTATACTCTATAATATTTTCTACTTAAATAAAGTTATATAGCTCCTATTCTACTATTTAATACTCTAAAAATATTTAAAATTAATATAGTACTTTAAAATATATATCCTAAATAATAGATTTCCCTACTAATATTAGTCTAACTATTAATATCTTAGTATATTCCTACTACCTAACTAAATTTTTCTTCCTACCTCTTTAATATCTACTTATAGATATTATTCCTCTCCCTTATAACCCCCGTCTTATAAGTTATATTAACCGTCTTTAGAGTATCTATTATCGCCCTTCCTATACTAAATATAACTCTTCTAGCTCCCTATTAATACCTTCTAAGCGCGTAGCTCTTTCTAAGCTAGACTCTAATACTATTAATAAGAGGGTTAGATCTTATAAGACTAATAGTATAAGGTGTACTAAACGCCTAAAGAAGCCTAATTTAAGTACCTAGGTTAGATCTAGTAACCCTTTAGTAAACCCTAGATATATTACCTTAATAGAACCTTGCCTTAGAGAAGTACTATTAGGTACTCGCCCTTATAGCTACCTCTATAATAGTATTACTCCCTAGTAGCGTATAGCCCTCGCTAATATAACTATTTAAGTAGTTATTCCGCCTAGGAACCCTTAATAACCTACTCCCCCTATCTTTAAAGAGACCCCCTAAGAAATTACTCCTCCGCTAGCTCCTAAATATTATCTAGATACGCGTCGCTAGTACGCCTCCTAGTAGGCTAATTAAGATAATAATACTAAGTACTAGCCCCCTATTTAATAAGGCTTATACCGGCGTTATAATAATATATATTAGGGGTAGACGCTAGGTTAAGGATATTAAGTATATAGGGATCCCTAGATAGCGGGAGATATAATACTCTACCTAGTTAATAAATTATTTAATATTCTTATAAATAGATATCTATATTATAATATACTATTATAAAAAAATAAATATAGTAACTTAGGGGATAGTAAATAGCTATATTATAATAATAGAAAGAATAATTAGCCGTCTCCTAGCTAGTTATATAAGCTAGTTAATATTAACTTATTACTTAAAGGGCTAGAAAAGGATATAAAGCTTAAGGTATAATTTATTAATAAATTACTTAGCGACGTAGATAATATTATTATTAATAGATAATTTATAGGAAGGAGGACTATATATAATAAAGAATTTTTAGATAATATTATTAGCTATAATAATTATCTCTCCTTTACTAGTAAGGGTATAACTAATATTAATACCTATATTAGTTAAACTACCTTCTAGATCTAGGGGTCTATTTATTATCTAATAGGTCCTCTTATTATTTATAACGGCCTAAGGCTAAAATTCGCCTAGATCTATATACTAGATAGTATATAAGAGTAACTAGATATTTGCTATTAATATTTTAATAATTTAAATTAAGATACCCTTACTTCTACTTAATATACCCTCTAGTCTATTAACTTATATATCTAGAGGTTTAAATCCTATTATAACTACCTTAAGGAGGATAAACTATAATATCCTATTAATACTATAAGCGTTTATATCTAATAGCTAAATCCTAAATAGTAAGATAAGGGTACTTATAATTACCCTACCTTTATAGAAGTTACTTATATTATAATAACTCCTAATAACGCTATAAAAGGCCGGATTAAGCGGGATATTTATATTAAAACTATTAAGGGGGGCCTTATATTAATCCCTAATTAGTATCCTTCTTATATAGCCCTCTAATATCCGCTCCTATTTCTATTTAGTAAATAGTTATAGTATAACTACCTCCTATTAGCTAGCTATTAGCTTCTAGGTAACTATCTACTATATATATCGCGATAGAACTATATTACTAGTACGCTCGCCTAATATACCTTAATTAGTAGCGATAATAAACTAGAGTAGGAAGATAGTAATAACTCTAAGTAGGAACTAGACTAGTATATCGCTAGTAAATATATACCTTAAGGTTATAGTAGGTCTTAGCGAGTAATAAGATAATAATTTTATATAAAATAGATATAAGTAAGACTATTTAATATATTTCCCTAATTATTTTCTAGACCTAAATCCGCTTAGTTATAAATAGTTCTAAATAATTTAGATATTAGTTAGAGGATAGTTAATATAATTTAAATAATCTACTAATTAATATCTAAATCTAGCCTAATTTCTTTAATTATACTATTAATAGTAGATATCTATTTAGCTATTAGGCTACTAATATCTAGATATTAATAGAGCTTAATAATCTAAATTAGTATTATTAGAATTAATAGATTATTTAGGCGGACTACTACTCTAGCCTAATAGATAGGCTTAGTACTAATCTAGATATCTCACTTAAAGATATTAGTAATAAGGTAACTATCCTCCTATTAATAATACTAGGAAGCCTACGTACTATAAAAGCGAGAATATAAGACGTTATAATAATAGTTTAAAAAAGGGGTAAACCTAATTTTTTTATTACCTTTATATATAATCTTAAGTAGCCTAATATTTAGAGCTTACTAGTACCTAGTTAGATATTAGAGTACTATTATAACCTAATTACCTATATCTTTAATTAGAAGCTCTAGGAGCTAATAAAAGACCTCTTTAAGTAATATGTCCTTAGTATTTATATAGCCTACTATTATATTATTAAGTTTTAGAAGTAAGGTCTCTTATATACTTATATTCTCCTTATTATACGGGAAGAGGATTAGATCTAGATAGTTAATAATATTAATAGCGTTATTTAAGTATTTATCCCCCCTTTATAGTAGGGTAATATACTACGTAAGTTAGTCCTATAGTATATAGTTTATAATTACTATACTAGCGTCTCTAGTAATAGATATTTTAGTTAGGAGAAGAATTATTATAATAAGGCTTTTCTAAAGGATTTTTACTAAGAGACGTCTTTTATACCTAATAGGAGTTATCTTTTCTATAAATATCTAGTCGGCCCTCCTAAACCTAATTCCTCTATTAATAATAGATAGGTTATCCCTTATAACCCGTACCTATTAAAGAAATATAGTACCTATATTAATATTAAGATCTATAACTCTATTAAGTCTATTTTCTATCTATATAAATATATTTATAAGGGATCTAATTAGGCTAATATCTCCCTTACTAGGAATTATACGCGTAATAATAATAACCCCGCTCTTAACGGCTAGCCGCGATAGTAAGGGGAGTTAATAGATAAGATTATAGAGTTCTAGTCTACTTATTAGATTAGGTCTATTAACGCTATTTAGAAGATACTCTTATTTAATATAAGTATTATAAAGCCTTATATAAAGTATTTATAGATCTACTTCCTAGACTAATAGCATACCCTTTTTAAGCCGGCTAATAACTAGGCTACTAATAAGGCCGCTAAATTAAAGCTAATAGATAGTAATAAGCTTCGTATAACTATATTAATAGAGTTTTTTAATATAAACTATCTCGCTAAGGAAGCTTATAATAATAGTTAGCTATTACCTTTTATAAAATAGAACGGGAAACATCCTACTATTATAAGGGATCTACTTAACTATCTATACGCGGATTTTCCTAAGGTCTTTATATAGAATAAAATAAATAAATATTAGAAAATATATAAAAGGAGGGAGACTCTTAGATATATTAATTTTATTAGTCTTAAAATTAAGGATCTCTACTATTATTAACTACTCCTCTATTATATTAAGGGGGCTATATTATTTAATAACCTCTAGATAGTAGACGGCTAGCTAATAGGATAGAAGGAGGCTTATATAAAGCTTAGGTTAACTAAAAATAATAG